>Ga0307509_10001295_pt1 | contig 42421 bp, 53 predicted proteins | sample 10_EM_MG_FD_202245 | JGI IMG/M metagenome (GOLD analysis project Ga0307509, IMG submission 202245) | Populus trichocarpa ectomycorrhiza microbial communities from riparian zone in the Pacific Northwest, United States - 10_EM | ecosystem: Host-associated > Plants > Roots > Unclassified | place...
TTGATAGGGAATACAAACAAAAAGGATGGGAGTTTAGTCAAATTATTTGCTTTCTTGTTTTTCCTTCTCTTCTTTTGCTCTTCATTAGGGATTGTCTTTGCGGTTTTGGAATGCGGATGTAAAAGTGCGAGTGAGCTTGGGGAGTGAACGAGTTTAATTCCAACCCACTGTTGTCTCTGTACTCGTATTGGAAGGCGGACTTTCTTTGCTTCTTTTTATTTATTATACACCCTTCTCATCCCAAGGCCGCATCATTGCTCCTCTCTTCCACTGACCAACTGCCGTGTTCCGCCCCTTTCTTCCCAAGTTTTGTTTAATACTTCTGCTTTGCGTTTTTGTCCTCGTCACCGTGGGAGGGGCCTACCTACGCTCATCAATCCCACTTACCAGTGCTTGCTTGCTTTCATGTCTATTGTCTTTTGTTCCTACACTTGGCCGTCCAACCACAAAAAAGTTTTCGCCTTAATTAAATGGGGGGGTTTTCATGGGAATCAATGCCTTTTTCACATCATTTCGTCATCTTCCACCTCGTTTTTTTCAGATCAACAAGGATACCTCATATTAATTTCCTTCCTTTCCTCCATTACTCCCTTGGTTAGACTTGCTCCCTCTTATTCGCTTGCTTTCTCCCTTTTCCATCAATGTCTACCGCTTTTTTCTCCTTTTGCGTTCCGGTGGGTTTTCTTTTTGGTATCTTTTTTCTTTCTTCCCCTTTTTTTCCTTTTGCGTTGGCAGTATAGTACTCTCACTTTACCTAGCGTACCTACCTAGCTTAGCATATAGTAGTCCATACAGTACTCAATTCACGGATTATGACAAAGTTCTCTCACTCATCTTTCTAGACGTGCTCATGATAATGTAAGGAATTAATTCAACCAAGCCGAGCCCACGTTTTATACACTTATGATACGGTATATGATGACTGCCACCAACTGACCAAACCAGACTGGACCAAAACAAAACAGTAGAAGCAGAAGAATAGGAGGAATATGAAAGCAGAGACATCGGACCTGCTCGAATTATAATCTCTATAACGCCAGCTAGTCCAATCGGACTTTAGCTTTACATAAACAAGTTGGCGCAAATATGGTATGATACCACTCGTTTGTTTCAATTTGCAAAAAGAAGAGAAGTACTTCGTCAATCATGATGAAGGGTGGCCATTAGAATGATGATTGTTGGGTCGAAGGGAATGGGTATAGTAAGGTGGTGGTTGGAAGCGGATGTACAAATGGAAGATTGAAGATTGGACTTCATGGGTGGGGTGGGGGATGAGAAGAAGTAAACTATAGAAAGAGAAAGAAAAGGAAAAAAGCAAAAGTATGATAAGAGAAAAGAAAAGATTGACGCCCAGGCTCCGTTTGCAGTATTCATCTGGATATTCCCGTATCCACCTCGAGTCTCTAGTCTTGAGTCCCCTTTCCTCTTTTTGTCGAGTGCGTCTGTCCATCAATTCCTCCCCTGTCGCCAGCCAACCAACCAGATACTGAGATATCTAGCATGTGTATAATTATTATTCTGTTTCATCTTTGTCCATTTGTTCATGCGCAGACCAATTCCTACCATGGCACATCCATTCATCCATTCACAAAGTATGCTGCCCTGATACTCTTGGATGAACGGCCATGATAGTAGTTGGTTGTATGCGAGTTCGGTGCTGTAGGTCCCGGCATGAAACCGTGCGGCGGGAGTAGTACGGCACAGTAGGAAAACGGTCGGATATGTCGCCGGGTAAGTGAATGGGACGAAGAAAAAAGCCGCAAAGTCCATCCCATCCGTCGTTTTGCTGATTGGTTGGGGGAGGTCCGACAGACGAAATTGACAATAACAAACAAACCAAAGAGCAAAAATGGGTAGAGGGGTATTTTTGTTTTCTTGAAGAAAGAAAAAAAAAACCCCCTCCAAATTCAAGCAACCCTGGATATCGGGCCTTGTGCAGAAGGCGGGAAACGGGAAAATTCAGAAGTAAAAAAAAAGTGAGTGTTAAAAGTGAAGGGCATCCTCCAAAAAAAGAATTGCCTCCAGAAGTCGATAAAATGTTGATCCCCTTTTCTCTCGTTATGTTCCATCCGCCCCTGCCTTTCCATCCATAACCCTTCCATTCCCTTCCAGAGTTCGAGACAGAAATTCCACTTTCCCATTGTACGCGCACGCACATACCCATCGTACCTCACCAGCGCCGGAAGCAAAACAAAGAGAAAAGAAAGAAAAAAAACATGACGAGTAGAATGTGACAAAAAAAAACTCTGCTCCTTTCATCTTTCCACTTTACAAGAGGATCAAGTAATTTGATGGTGCGATACCCGTTTCCCCATTCTGCTTCCTCGCCTGCCACCATCGCCCTGAAACATCAGACACTTCCAGAATCTCATGCTTCGCGAAGGAGATCTCGTTCGCATCCTCCGGATTCGCGTCGTAGGAGTAGATAGCTTTCGCTCTGTATGGATACTCTGTGGGCGCCGAAACTTCTGAATCCGGTGGTCCACCTTGGCTCTGTGGTTGGGGTGTAGCGGACGGCCCGGGTGCTAGAGTCGAAACCGAAGGAGATGCATACTTGTTTGCCGACTGTCTGTAATCTGGGCCAGCCTGTCCAGGTACTGGAGAGCTGGTTTCGAAACCGTTGAGTTGTGCACTAGTATACATCTGAGGAGCATGGTGACTGCTGGTGCTGGTATGGGGTCTATCCCCTCCATGGTAGGCGGGCGATAAGGGGCGTGTACTCTGCGAGCGCTTTTGGTCTTTGTGAAGAGCGAACGAGTCTACATACGCATGAGATGAGGCATCAGGGGTTGATCCGAAATAGAATATCCAGATAATCTGTGGTCTAAAGTAAGTACCAAGCACAAGCGGTGCAACTAGATATACTGACCTGAACAATGGACAAAATAATATGCCCAGCACCTGCCGCCTGCATGGTGCCTCTATCTATGTAAACGAGAGTGTTCGCTGCGGAACATGTAAATACCATCCCAGCTGAGAGATAACCCACAAGCTAAACCACCAAATAAACAATCAGTAAATATCTACCGTAGTCTGGACCGAACATCCCCTACCGCGAGCTGATATTTGTGAACAGAGTCCATTAATATAACGATTGTGACGCCTATTATGCAGAACAATACGTATACAATAGACCACCAGGCGAACTTAGGAAAAGCAACCCCTTTGTCAGCATCAGCAATCGCTTGGGATACAAATCCCACTAGCCATCCTATCTAAAAGAAAGTTAGCCACCGATAAACATTTCTCCCCATTTCTCCCCTTTCTCCGAATAGTGGATTCCGGGCCTGCGATCATCGTCCGGAGAACCAACAAACAAAAACGAACAAGACACAAGAGACGGTGATGCTTACTATAGCTATCGAGATCGTAGATAGGGCGAATGGATCACCAATAATGTTTCCGAAATCGAGTCTGGATGAGGAAGTGCCATAGGGCCTGCCCCGCGACATTGATGGATCCTGCCCTTGCATTTTTCCTACGGATGGCGAATGAAGGGAAGCGTAGGATTGCATGAAAATCCCACGAAGGAGAAAGGGAAAGGAGAGCGAGGAAGTCGGCGAGCCGGAGACGAAAGAGTGAGTCGGTTGTGACAGATAAAAGGAAAGCGAAGGAGGAACGAAAAAAGAAAAAAGAAAAGGTGAGGAGAGAAGGAGGGAAGCGTGGCCTAGGACAGCGGAAGGAGAATTGGAGTAGGCAGGGTAGAAGGTGCTTGTTGGAGATGGGGCTTTGGGGTCTCGAACGGTGCTAAAATGACGATGGGGGGATGGGTGTGTGGACAGAGGGTGTGCAGAGCGCGCGGTAGGTATAAAGGACGGAACGCAGATGCGGCAGGGGCTAGTTTCACGATGGGCAGCGATTCACGCTCCTGCGACCACCGTAAGTGACCTCCGTCTCCCCCAGCTTGACACTTCTAGGCAGTCAAGGTGTTGGTCACTGAAGGTTTGCACTCTAGGTCGAGGGGTGGGGGGAAGAAGTGTGGTTAATTTTTCTTGGGTGAGGACGTATGTACCAAGTATTGAGTACCGTAGAACACGAACGGAGCGAGTGAAAGGAGGTTTTGGAGAGAGGGCAAAAGGGGGGTTGTGTGTGTGTGTGCGTGTGCAAAAGTGTGAGTGGGTGAGCGAATGGAGATGGCTGATCAAGGGTAGAATGAAGAGCTCGCAGGCAATTCTTGTGGACAAATTACTGTTTGACAAAAGGGAAAGAAGGTGGAAAAGACCGATGATGTGCCCTTCCTACAATACGGTGCAACGCAGCACCGTATGCACCGATATTGTGATTCGTGGATCCTTTGCTTCCCTGCAAACTTATTAGACTGGCAGGTTGGAGATGAGGCGGTGGATGACAGAACGTGCACCACAGTATCGTACAGTAACTTGGAGATGAAAGATTGTATGCGTGCCCGTTGTGCTCGTGCAGAAAAATTGGAAAAGGGAGCGGGGTGGAGCTTGTGGATAATCGTAGACCTTCCCAAGAAATCTTACTGTTTGTTGCCAATGGCAATTATGGCTATTACCGCGAAGGATGATGGTTGTGCTGGTGGCTGAATTGTTATTCCAGTCTATCTCCCAGCCAACAAGGGGGCAGAAGGATGTTCGCGTGGTAGCCCTTTTCCCTCTCTTGATCCTCCTTCTCTATTCTTAGGGGATGGAAGAGATCCTAAAAGTGATTGAAGTCGAAGAAAGAAAGAAAGAAAAAAAAAGAGTAGATAAAAAACCCCGAGCGATAGAGAGAAAGAAAAAGAAAAGAAGAGAAGAGAGGAGAAAAGAGAATACTTGTGCGACGGAAAAGAGTGTCAACCAGAAAGTAAATACTGCCAGGAGTATTATAAAAATAATAACTGTAATAATGGCAAGAGCGAATCACAAGGGTGAGGATTCTGGAAAAGAGAAATGAGCCTGCTCTTGCGCACCCGGACCAGCCGTTCTCGGACTAATGCTTCACCAAATTCCAATTCCCAGCAAGAGTGGATTAAGCAGTGCTGGCTGAAAGGAGCACCTTGTCCCGCAATTCTGAAGCCCTGGGCCCAAAGCTTCAGTTGTCTTGCCCCAGTCCGCGACGCACCCCCCAGACTGCGCCCTTCTCTTTGTCTGACCGGGGGGGGGGAAAGAAAAAAATAAATAAAAAGAAGGAAGCTCCTAAGGATAAAAAAGAATAAAGGGGAGATGTACCGGTAGTTGAACGCGACTTATAAGTGCTGATATAATAGTGAGAGGGGAAAAAAAACAAGCACTCGCTTATTTCTCCACAGTAATACCTCAGTGAAACTTGTAGGAAACGAAAGGGAAAGGAGTTTTTCTGCGGGTAAGAATTGGCTCCCCCGGATTCTGTGAAGACTCTTGCCCTCTGAGGAAAATATGGTACTTGTACAATACAATACAATACAATACAGCCAACGACGGCGGCGGCAACAACCTTCTCTCTCTTTATATTCAGAGGGGAGAAAATAATAATAATAATAATAATCTGTACCTGCATCAAGGCCACAAATATCTGAGAACATACTAACTCAACTCGTAGGGCAAGTAAAAGAGGATTGGTCTACGCGGCGAGCCAGATTTTGCCGAGCCTAAAGTATGTACTCTTTTCTTGTCCAGTGGATTTGCCGTTGGCTGTTTCTTTGATGGTTGTTACAGGTACCCGCCGCCGGGGAGGAATATCATTGTGGTCTAATATAGACTGCCTACTCACCCAACAGTCAATCATCCACTTTAGGTTAGGGCCCGGGGTTGGTTGGCGCCTGGCTTTCATTTCATCCACTATACGTTAGTGCCAGGACTATATATATAAGCTCAATACCAGATGGGGCAAGTGTTTAAAGAGTTATGGTAAGCGTCAATCAGACTTTCACCGGATAATCCCTTGGCCTACTGAGACCTTGTAAAATCTCTCTGGTGCATTAGCCCAGCAGCTAGGCCTTGGCATTCGAGTGATATCAAAAGCATGTATGCTCAAAACTACACGATACAGGAGGCTCAATCATGGTAAGAATATGGCCGTTGTGAGCGGCCAGCCCGAGATGGTTGCCACCGCCATAGAGAGGCTCAGTTTCCAAGTCACATGAACGTTAGCTACAATAGGCTAAAACAGCAACACTAATCCATTGAGAGATTTTAAGTTGTCTCAGTGGTCCCAATTTTACTATTTCACAGGGATTCGTAAAATACATAATTTATATTTTCTGACCGTATTTTACATGTATCATACGGCACTCGAGTATTGTAAATCATGAATAATACCAAACATAACGAGCACGAGCACGTGATAAGCTTAGTGCTAGGAGTAGGAAGGTAAATACTGTGGAAACTCAAATAGAAGAAAAATGTGCTAAGACGTTGGAATTTCCCTTCTCTGCTGTGCGTGGGGAAAACACAGCAAACTCAGCCTTCAGTTGAGACAAATCAAAAGGGATGTACGCCACACCTTACTAGGAGAGGCAACTACAACGTCCTAGCACATCTTTCTTCTATTTGAGTTTTTACGGTAGGTAAGTACAACAGACCATCGACCATGGAACGAAATAAAGATACACAAGTGCACGACGCACTTGAGATGGAGCAAGCAAGGGAAAGGGAAAGGGAAATAGATTGGTAGAGGCTAATGAGCGAGCAAGTGCTGAGAATTTGATTGTTTCTTTCTCATGTTTGAGAATAGAATACGGTATGGTGGAATAAAATACTGTATCCTACGGTAAAATACGGTGAGATACAGACCAGTAAGTTTACAACCACCAACCCTAACACCGCCCAAGGGATATCTGGTTCTTCAGAGCGAAATTCTTAGCACGGCCCCTGTGATGGAGTAACCCCATTGTGGGATGCCATGTGAGGGCATATTAGTTAGCAGGCAAGTGGGACTGTCACCATGTCGAGGGCGACTGGTGTTTGTGCGATAGAGAGCCCACTGTGCTGGTGGATACCATAAACTGTATTTAGTCTCAGCTGCGTTCTCTTCTCTCTGTATGACAACGATCGTCACTATACGCATCGAATAGCGAACACACTTCAGTTTTCCTACAACCTTCGTTCCTGGTCTCTTCCATCGGTAGGTGCGCTTGCTCATTTTGACCATTACCCCCCCATTTCCTAACAGGAACAGAATATGGAGGTTTGCGAACAAAACGAGATTTTCCACTCCGTCAGAAATGATGGAGATTATTCATATTTGCACACCAAGATTATACTCAAGGAAGGCGACCAATATTACTATGCAATTTCTACTCGTCGTCATCACATTTTTTCCAAAGTCGACCTACATGAACTCGACCTTGTCCTGATTCCAGTTTCGCAAATCTGGCCGCCATTCCCAACACAATTCGGACGAGCGCCTGAGCCATTACCTCAGGACTGCTATGTGAAGCGACCTAGCCTAATGCAATACGATGAACCCAAAGACCTAGCTGAACTGGGTAGTCTCATGTTGCATGAGGCTGGAATCTGCGAGATCCTGAGGGCATCTCCCCACCCTAATATCGCTCAATATCTTGGATGCATAGTCGAGAACGATAAAATAACGGGCCTTTGTTTTGTCAAGTACGGCATGGATTTGAGACAAAGGGTAACTGAGGACTCTCGCCCTTGCGATGCTGACCTCTTTTTCCAGGGTATTCAGGAGGGTATTCAGCATCTTCACAGTTTGGGTCTCATTCATTGCGATATCAACCCGACCAACATCCTGATGGATGGGGATACTCCGGTTATCGTGGACTTCGATTCTTGCCAACGTAACGGGGAAAAATTAGGTCTCAAGGGTGGGACTCTAGACTGGGCGAATCTGGATTTCAAGTTTGCAAGGCCCGAGAATGATGAATATGGACTGTCGAAGATTCGAGATTTTCTATTTCAAGATCACAAGACGTAAATTGTCAAACAAGATTTTTATTGGAAACTAGTATGGCTGAATGTAAACTTGTTTGCCAATTGCCGGGTCACTTTCTCCCCTCATCACAGCTTTCCTTTCTGTTTCCTGATACTTGTTTTACTTCTTTTCTTGATAGAACAACGATCTCTACTTCTGACAATTTTCTACCGCATTCCCTGGCTTTATTTGCCTGCCGCTTGTACTCTATGTTAAAATAAAAGTTTTCTTTGTAATCTGTCTCAAATTCGCAATGAAACACATTCACTTAACCTTTTATGGCCAAAACCAGGCTTATTTTGGACACTTCCTGACTGTGTTGAATGTTTTACTTCAACCTCTACGGTAGTGTGTCGTAAAAACTCGAATAATTGGAACATGTGCTAGGACGTAGGACTTGCCTCTCCTAGTAAGGTCTGTGTTTTTTTACCTTTTCTTTTACTCGGGCGCAAATTAAAGATCCGGAAAAAGTGACTTGAAATATCTGTGTTGCAACCATACATTTTGTTTGTCACTTTTTCCGGATCTTTAATTTGCGCCCGAGTATCTCGGTGGCGTATTTTTTGGTGTATTCCCCCCCCCCTTATTCCAGAGGAGGAAGTTTCGGACTGCATAGCACATGGAGTATTTACGGTATTTCAACGTACCCGGGACATTAGTAAAGCATTGGAATAAACTGGGGTCAAGATGGCCAATGTTTTTCATTTTCATTCAGATCCTAAGATACCTAAGAAGGAAAATAACCGCTCTTTTTTTTTTGTTCCGAACCACAGACATTTGCCCCACTGTTTGTTCCAATACTTTATCCCTGCAACTGAGCACTAGCGGCAGGCGAAAAAAACCCAGGTAATGCGGTATTTCAAGTGAAGAATTCAGAAAAACCATTTGAGATTTCCTATCCAAGCTGTCTGGGTAGCTAGCTGAACCAACTTGGGTGGTTGGACATCCCTTCTGCCTCTATATTGGCGTCCTAGTCTGTAGTTCGGGATGAACCTGACACTTCAAGTTATCAGCATTTTTCTATGAGGCAAATCACTCTACTCACTCATTCTACTACTGTTGAGCTGGGGGAGGTACGTACCGTATTTGGTCGAATATATGCAAGTCGTTGATCTAAGTTACAGTCCCACATCTTAACTGGGGGCAGTAGTTCCCATCAGGGTCTCTGACTGTCCTGAAAATACAAGCATTTGTTGGTTTTCCTTAAATTCAACGGAAGCCATCCTAATGATAGGGCTAGCATAGCAGTGTGTAATAGTACGAATATAATGAGTGCGCTGACTTTCTGAAGGATTTGTATTTTTGTGTTTTGGAGTGAGCCGAAAAATTCGTATTTTCATGTTTCGAAGTTACAATGGAGTTCTTCGATCTCAGCAGACTACTTTAGTTTTATTATACGTGGGAAGGCTTTCCAATTTACTGTACTAATGCAGGAACTTTGGTCTTCTGGACTGTTTCGGGATCTGGCTGCAGATATTGAGGATCTGGTGATGGACACAATCAGATCATGATCGAGGTTTGCTCGACTAGCCCTTGGACAGATCACACGGTCAAACTTGTTTCCTGGTTCTTGCACCTTCACTACCTTGGTGGGGAGAAATTATTTGCGAGAGGTTCTCATTACAAAGTGGTGGTGTTGCCTGTTCTCCTGCAATCAAGTTGCTCTAAAAGTAGTGCAGGGACCAGGCTACAAGTTTGTGACTGTGCCATACGTCCAAGGGAGACCATAAGAACTGGAATAATTGAACCTGACGCTAGGACGTTGAAGTTGCCTTTGTTGGTATGGTCTGCCTTTTTTTCTTTTTTTTTCTGTCAAGCTCTGTCTAAGGGGGCCAGTTTTCGCTGTGCGCTCGCCCCTGCTATCCAAGAGAGAGAATTTCGAACGTCTTAGCGCGAGGTTCAATTATGCCAGTTTTTACAGTATTGGTAGTGTGCTTGATCATCTCGATCATAGGTGTCTCTCTATCAGAATACAGTCGCTCATGGGGTCGTGACGAATATCAGGAGGTGACGAACAGGGGGACGGTAGTACAACTAAGCCCAATTGGAATATCAAGCAGAGCCGTGCACATTTGGGCTTGTCGTGGAATATATTATGGCAAGATTAGCTCCGCACGATGGGTGCAACTACAATGCCTCAACTGTCACGAGAATCATAATAGTAGTACAATAACAATCACAAATAATGACTATTAATTCTATGCCTTGTAGATTTGAGCCCCTCTGAGTCCCTCTTTTCTAGAGTATGATACCGCGAAAACTCATGTATCCACTATCTTTGCCCAGTGTCTAATCTCTACTTGTATGTTCAGAGACAAAGACTTCGAGGAAGGATTAGCGTTTTCCTTATATGGTCAAATCTAAGCGTCCTGAGTATGTTGGTCCCATTAACTAATATTCGCAATCCTGTTACCGACCTTCAGACATCAGTAACTGGAGTATTTTATGGTACGGTGGTGTAATAGTAAACTGGCTTTTTCTGAGGTATGATACCAAGCTTACATGAAACAAGAAAGTAAGCTAAAAGTTGAACTTTTTAACTTTGAATACCTTTACTGAATTCTAAATCAAGGGTGGGTGACATTATCTGTCGCCAAAGGAGAGAGAAAGTCTTGAAATGTGTTACGGTCAAAGGAATGTCCGGTTCTGACAACACCATAGAACGCCTAAAGCAAAAAAAAGAGAATTAAAGAAAAGCGGATTTACTAGCCATGGTGCCTTATAAAACAGCCGCCTGTTTTTTCAAGCCCCGGCAATTAAAAGAAGGTAACAACGAAGGAAAATCCGATGGTAAAGTGCCACTAGCTTTCTGGTGTGACTCTGGCAGGGCAATCAATGTGCAACGACATAGAAGGTGTTGAGCGTCAAGCAAGTGATCATGACAATAAATCCGTATATCGCCAGCCCCAGGGCTCCCCTTCGGAGCAGCTTGCTTCTCCAGGTGTCTGCGCTATAGCCACCCCCCTCTTCGCCGCTATCTTCGTCTTCTTTCAAGAGACGATGATTATCTGATTCTGGATTTGATATTTTCCAGTAAAAAAGACCCGGAAGAATACTAACCGGGTTGTTAGATGATTACGGTTGTCCCTGGCTAATTAGGACGGGAAACATACAAACTAATACTCGTTGAGCCAGTGCTTCCGACATACGCCAGCACTCTCTCCAAACTGCTGACAGTCATGGCCACAAGATATGTCCCAACGATAATTGCCGTTGTTATTGATGCAAACCTCCAGTCACTCATCTCATGGACCCTGCCCGGGGATGGAGGTCTAGGACCAACCCTTCTTTGAAAGGGCTTCCACTTGAGTATATTGTCAATACTAGCCCTGCAAGGGTGTGCTTGCAAGGGGTAACTAAACATGACAAGTATGACGATTGCTGCACGGCCTATCGTAGAGGTCCAGGATGGGGGATACATGGCTATAATATTCCCGCCGATATTATCACCATATGATAGATAGCCTATGACAGCAACAAGGACATAAATGGAACTTGCGGATCCAATTGACCCTAGTATGACATTAAGCGTGGATTGATGGGACACATCCTTGATTTCGTTCAATATCGAGAACATCTAAGTATTTACGTTTAGTCGTGTCGTATTCTCAAACAGAGGGTCCCACAAGGACATGGAAGACTTTACGTTCTGGTGGCAGGTATAGGCAAAAACTATGACAGGAAAGCTGCTAAGTGCTTCTATAGGCCCGGCCCAAGTTATCAAGCGAACATCACCTCTACCGCCCAAGGTGTCGCCCTTCAAAAAGTGAGCGAGCACAATGATCATAAGGTATCCGATAGAAACTAATGCAACGAACGAAGTGTATTTCAAAGAATCCAGCCGCCTAAGAAAGGAAAGTGGAATAATCGCAAGCCTAGGGGCAATTTAGCTAACCGCAATAACTTGTCGAGACTGGCCGGAACTCACATGTAACCTGTTATCCAGAAATGCCTATCTACGAGACATTCAACGTTGCCAGCGTCTTGGTTGAAGCCCAGGACAACCTGCGGCATAAGGTCACCAATAATAATAAGATAGGAAATCGCCACGCCTAGTAAGAAGTTAGAACGACAACCATTTCTCCTTGAGCAAGCAAACAGAGTTTCTACTAACCGAAGCACTTGATAGCAATAGCCAAGTCGAAGACAACGGCCGCATTAGGGAAAGTCAACTGGCTCAAAGTAAAAAAGCTGGCTGCCCCTCTATCGATATACTTGGCGCATCGAGTTTGGAGGTAGAGAGCAAAGCCAGACATAAAACCGGAAAATAGAATAACGAAGACACCCAGGGCCATTCCGAACTGTGACATTGCGTGAGGCATTGCCAATACACCGGCACCGACAACTGCTCTGGAGTAAGCCATAAAGTTAATCGAGGAAACAAGGGCAATCAATACTGACTAGTATTCAAGAGATTGACAACGCTACTGCCCCATGATGCCTCACCGGCCGGATGAGCTATCTTGCCTTGACGTCGACGTCTATAACCCCGATAATAAGGTCAGCAGCTGCGGAAGGCCTGTGGGTAATAAAGCGTACCGTCTTCCCTCAGGAGAGCTAGTCCCCTCATCTCTATCCTCCTGGGTTATAGATTCATAGTTTGCGGACGACATATCGGCTATATTCCCTCTTATCCTACGAGAAGTACTGGTAGGTGAGGGTCGTAGAAAAGATACCCAGACGCCAGCTTGATGTGAGAGCTGCAAGTGTTTGATCTGCGCAAAGCAAATGGTGCCGAAAGTCGAGGGAATCGAATAACGAGGCAAAGGGTCCTAAAGAAGCGAGAGACTAGCGCTGTGTGGTAGTTAAGGAGAAATATTGCGGAAGGCCGAGATTGGCTGAGGACCTGCGTGGGCAAAGGGGCCGGGGCGTGTGTATTTCTGAGAACGGAGGCTGTCAGACAAAAAGCATTTGCTCCCCCCCCAAAAATAATAATTCTGAAGACGGATGCGGCTGGTTTCCCCAGTTAGATCCCAGCGGATGTGGTTGAGGACAAGATCTGGAAAGTAAAAGCTTGCCAAGAGGGCTGCAACACAAGGATCAGGTGGAAAACCTGAGACAGGCACAAGATAACTTTAGCGCAAGTCGCCTAAAGCGTGTATCATACAGGCCGAAAAAAAAGTTTGGGGTGTTCTTTAGCAACTACTCGAGCAACTCGCGCGTGGCAACACCCCAAACTTTTTGTTTTGGCAAGTACATTTTGATTTTCTCGAGAGTGCAGAAAACAGACCAACCCCTCCCCCGAGGCAGGTTGCCCCTCGATTCGCTTGGCTACCCTTGCTGCAGAATTTCGACAAAACAAAGCCCCCGAATTCAGCTCAAAAAAGGGCAAATTTAACACGACATGCCATCAGAGGTATCTCCTGCCCTTCGGAATCTCCTTTGGAAAAGGGAGGTAAACATACCAAAACCCCTACCCTCCGGAAAAAAGGAAAAAAGGAAAAAACATCAGACCTTACTGGGAGAGGCAACCCCAACGTCCTAGCACATGGTCCAAGGTCCAATTACCGTATTCGAGTTCTTAGGTATAATACTCCCCCAACCATAATTCACGTCAACAGACTCGGACCACCATTGGCAGAGGCATACCTATCGATACAAAAGACCTACCAATGTCTTTTTGTAGTAAGAATGCCCTTTGATTTGGCCCTTGTTCGGTCACCAGCTAACAATTGGATTTGTTCAGGAACTTGCCCAAGATCTTGCTTCCCAGCAACTACCATGTTTTGCGGGAGCCTGCTGTTCATAGTGGACCTCGTGACTTGTCTCCACGTGACCGATCTCAAAAGTGAATTGAAATAGACCAAAATTAATGAAGGCACGAGAAATTTGACCAAGCCCGCGTCATAGCTGCGAGTGCCATTCTACTCACGACCGAGGATGCAAAGAGTCTTGGAGTGATGAAGGAAGTTTTTGAATGGCTCATCACTTGTGTTAGAGGTGAGGATGTGTGTAAGGTAAGGAGGTAGGTTAAAGATCAACTCTCGTCCGTTCTAATTACTTATGGTCACTTGAGTAGCAGAAATGCCGGAAGGCGGACGATGCCGTTTTGTGGAATCGGAGGAATATGTAATCGGGGTATTTTCTGCTCAGCTATTGAGTTCTCTGATCATTTGGCTGATGCCAGGGACTCGTTAGGAGCAGGGGGTGATAAAAGGCTCAGCGTCTAGGCTTTTTGTAATTGTAATAAAAATCGAAGTTGACCTAATTTTGTTTCTTAATTTCTCGTTGATAACTTCTTTGGTTTCACCTCACCCTTTTATAGATGTTTGAGGGTTAAATAAATGAAGTCTACAGTGGGGGAGAGATGTTGCAGTTTGCTATTTATACTTGGCGGTGGTGTGCTCTGGTATCATACTGTAGTTGGCAAGTTTACCCTGCGATCGACGGTGTTTCAAAGGTTTTCTCGCGCCCAAGACTTTTTTCTTTCCTAGGAAGATTGATTTGTTCCAGCTAGGCTGCAAGGGTCCGATAAAACGTGGAGATGTTGTAACGAAAAAGCATGTCCCTTCCATTAAGCCAGGATCCGCGCTGTTTTCGCGGGGGTGGAGAGGGGTCTTCTTTTCCAAGGGTGGGAGGTGCAGAAGTGGAACTCACTGATTCTGGCGTTATACATGAAGGAGCACTCGAGCCCAGAAGACTCACTGTACCCTAACCCCGCGTCACTGTTGAGCCTCCCTGTTCTCACCACTACATCGTTTCTCCTCACTCGTTCCTCCCGTTTAGCTGTCAAGTTTCTTGGCTAGGTTTGCACAACATGGCTTACACAAAGCTCAACCTCCACAACCTCAACGTTAACCTACATTCCCGCCGGGCACAGCTGGCCTACACTGCCTTAATTTCCGGTGCAGTTGTAGCTTCCACAATTTTTGCTTTTCGGAGGGTTAAGCAGATCTCGAGATTAAAAACCCTTAAAGATTCGATTCCTCCTCCTCCGCCAGAGGCGAATATCGTATGTATACCCATTTAGTTAGCCAGCGATGCATTACTGCCGGTAAGGTAAAGCTTGGTGTTTCTAACATTGCCCCTACAAAAGCTCACGGATTTCGGTGCGGCAGCCGCGCGATCCAGGCTCCAAGACGAATCAGATGCGCTTCCAGCTACGAATGTTCGACGAGGAGATTGGGACGAAGGTACGCCGCTTATATATACTCTACTCTCGACTTCTAATCATACCAACCCTCCCCTTTAGATATCATCCTCGAGCAATTAGCCCGCAACAAAGTATTCCTTGGTGAAGAGGGTCTCAAAAAGGTTCGCAAATCCTTTGTGATAATTGTGGGATGTGGTGGGGTTGGATCTTGGGTTGCAACAATGCTCCTTCGCTCAGGAGTGGGCAAGATTCGATTGGTTGACTTCGACCAAGTTACCCTATCATCCTTGAACCGACATGCGGTAGCCACTCTTGCAGACGTAGGGACATCAAAGGTCCAAGCTTTGAGGAAACGGTTGGAGCAGGTAGCACCTTGGGTGGAGATCGATGCACGAAATGAGTTGTGGGAAATGGAGGATGGAGCCACTTTATTAGCGGGCGAGCCAACATTTGTGGTAGATGCAATTGACAATATCCAGACGAAGGTTGATCTCCTGTTCTACTGCAAAACTCATAACATTCCAATAATCTCCAGTATGGGTGCCGGATGCAAAAGTGATCCCACAAGGGTATGTGGCCCCAAATCCCTACTATGTGCCCTAAGTTAGTGTTTTATCGATCACTCACGCACCGTGTGCTAGGTTTGCATTGGCGATATTTCAGAATCAACCGAAGATCCATTATCCCGAAGCACTCGCCGGCGTCTCCGACAGAAGGGTGTCTCCACCGGAATCCCAGTAGTCTACTCTACCGAGAAACCAGGCCCGGGGAAAGCCTCTTTACTACCACTTTCGGAGGACGAATTCGAAAAAGGAAAGGTTGATGAGCTAGGCGTGCTTCCAGACTTCCGGGTCAGAATCCTCCCGGTGTTGGGTACCATGCCGTCGATATTTGGGCTCTGCGTTGCGAACCACATTTTGACCACCATTGCGGGATATCCAATAGAATATTCCAAGGGGAAGGATAGGTCAAAGCTCTATGAAGATATGATTGCCCAATTAGCTGGTCAGGAAAGCCGATTGAGAGGAAATGCTCCTGGAATTAGAATCCCATTGAATGAGAGTGACGCTGGATACGTTGCGGATGAGGTATTCAAAGGGAAGAGTGTTGTATCTGGATTCTTTACGAGGCTAGTCCTTATACGCTGGGAGCCGTTACCTCCGAGGGACGAAGGCTTCTGGGGAGAAAACGACCATACAATAACTACCAACGACGTGGTACTGATGACGAAGGACGAAGCCAAGAGGCATGAAAAGGAGGTGCTGAAAGCAGGCAGGTCGCCGGAGGACGTTTGGGGCCCTGATGTTGCTGGGGCAGTCGAGGAAAGGAGGAAGGAGGAAGATTTTTACTCAAAATTTAGATGAATTTTGCTTTTTAGTCTAGTGTAGAAAAAACGAATGTTACCTACTACCTTCACCTAAAATCCACGGTGCCACAAGCAATATATTACAGCAAGTTCAGGAGAGGCAATACTGGGGCGAGTGCTAAAAGTGGAGTTTGCGGCGTCCAAACTCCGTCAAGAAATAACTAGCACTTTCAACCTCACAAAATCCTGAACAATCCGATCACCCGTCTCGGTACGGGCCCTAGATCCTGACAAAACGGAAAAAAAAGCCGGGTATCAACGCACCTCAGACATGATACAAACCGAGGCAGCTGCAAGCACAAGGTCTCACTCAATCTTGATGATTAATTATCTCACATCAACGCCTGGGCCTCGGTAGAATTATAAGGTACCAGTATGCCGCAGGAAACTGAAACGTAAACCTGGCAGGTTACTGGTACCGTGACGCACCCAAGCAGTACAGGTACTTCGGTCAGTTATCATAAATCAACGGCCGCGCCCACCTCCACCAAGGCTCTTTCAAAGTTCCCCACACCTAATACTACTTACAAACACAGCTCCGGATTTCCCTCTCGGAACCTTCGATACCTTATGGCACGAACTGAGATGTCTGCTGCGATCAAGAAATACAAGTCGCCGATATGGGCTCCGGGGATCTTTGGTACGTTAAGACACCACAGCCCCACTAGACTACCACGCAGCACTTTCCCTTTCTCTTCACCAACTGTATATACACCAAAAACTGACCTGCCAACTCAACCTGAACAGAAGGCAAAGTAGTCCTCTGCACCGGTGGAGCCGTAACCTCCCCCCTCTCCGTTCCATCCCCACTTTCTGACAAAACCCCCAGGGCTCAATTTGCTCCACACAAGTAGCGGCACTAATCCAACTCGGCGCGAACGCCGCCATAATCGGGCGGAGGAAAGACGTGACTGAGGCCAAAGCCGCCGAACTCCAAACACTCCGAAGCGGCAGCAGAGTCCTCGGGATATCCGCCGACGTGCGGGACTACTCGGCGCTCGTCGCGGTAGTAGAGCGGACGGTGAAAGAATTGGGGAGGCTGGATTATGTCATGTGCGTTCGTTCCCGGGGAAGAAGTAGACAGATGCTAACCGGGGGGATGGGAGAATAGTTGCGGGGCAGCCGGAAATTTCCTAGCAACAGTGGACAACCTTTCCGCCAATGCGTTCAAAGCTGTTATCGACATCGACGTTCTGGGCTCGTATAATACGGTAAAGGCATCATTAGAAGAACTCAAGAAGACTCGCGGCAAGATCATATTCGTCTCAGCTACGCTTCATTATACCGGTACGCCGTTCCAGGCTCACCCTTCTGCGGCAAAGGCCGCTATAGACGCACTCTCGAGTGTACTGTGCGTAGAGTTGGGACCTTATGGGATTACTAGCAATGTTTGCCTCCTTCCCCCCCACCCCACATTGCCTTATCCGGGGGAGGAGTTGATTAATGGGAATCTGGGTGAAATGTAGTGCATAGCTCCAGGTCCCATAGCCGATACGGAAGGCCTGGCCAGGCTTTCCCGTCCAGAGATCGCCAGTGAGTCGGAAAGGGCGGTTCCTATCCAGCGATTTGGCCATGCTCACGAGATTGCCGACGCTACGATCTACCTGTTGTCTCCGGCCGGAGACTACGTCAGTGGCGATGTAATTGTTGTTGACGGCGGGGCATGGCATAGGCAGGGCGCCTCCGCACTCCCGTACCCGGAGTCTGTCACGAGGAAGGGCATTGTGGAGGGCGTTAAGGGAATGAAGGGAGCGAAAGATAGCAAATTGTAGTTCTGGAGGGTGTCTGTCGGGTGTAACGTTTCTTCCGCCTCCCCCCCCGGCAGCCTCGTTCCTCTTTTTTTTCTCTGCCCTTCTGTTTCTACATGCATGATACTTTTATTCTAAGTTATGCCGTGGACAAACCGCTATATTGATACCAACATCTCACAGCATAACCTCCATGGGCATTGTTAGCAGTGTATTAAACATTTAGACTTTCTCTTTTTTCTCTTTTTCTCTTTTTAAAAAAGCGCTTAACCTCCACACCCCAACCCATATAAAACTTTGCGGGAGGCAAGAAGCCGTGGTTACAATAAAGTCACTATCGGGCGATTAAATATTTTTGTTTTTAATACCAACTCCTCTGAATCCAATATGAAGCACCTCCACCGTTCCCAAAACTCTTGGGAGGCCAATGATTTGAGAAAAGATAGGAAGCAAACAAAACCAGACCATATTCGCTGGCAAGCAAAGAAATTTGTCACCTCTCAACTCATTTCAGTCCCATCATCGTCAAACTGAGAGAAACAGCATTAAAAGAGTGAGAAAACACCCACAACCCCGTTCCCCACTCTTCTAATTTTTTCATTTTTTTCATAGCGGGTCATATAAGATAGAACCTAAAACAGAAATGTATCCCAATCTCTCCCATAAGCAACGTAATAATACGCAAAGATCTTTGTTGCCTATGAATGAAATCAAAAGTTCGATTTCCGCCCCTAGCTCTACCCATCATCGTCAATCCATTAAATGGCATTAGTAGCGAGCCTCGGGTTGCTCTGAGTCGACGCCATTAGTTTCGCCAGCTTCCTCCTTCTTCTGCTCCTCGGCGTGTTCACCCTCCTCTCCTTCAATCTTGGGGTTATCAATGGCAACCTTGACAGCGATCTCTCTGCCATCGACGGTCTTTCCGTTCATTTCCTCAACGGCCTTCTTCTGCATCTCCTCGGAGGCCAAGGTAACAAAACCAAAACCACGTCCCTTACGAGGTTCGCCACGTGCTTGAAGCTTGCGAACCATAAAACGAGGGATCGGACGGAGAGCAATTTTAGCAGACTCAGGGTCATAAGGAGCAAACAATTCCTTGAGCTATAAGTGAACAGGCGTTAGTGGGTGATATAGTAGAATGGGTCTAGTCGGGGGGGGGGGGGGGATACCTTTTACTCAGTAAGCTCATAGGGGAGGTTAGCCACCATGACCTTGGTGGAGCTTGGGACACCATTCTCTGGGGGACCCCTCCTCTTCTTCGGCCTGTACCCACCAGTAGCGTGACCCTCACCTTCAGCAGCCGGACCGGTAGGAATACTGGCGGCAGTATCTTCGAGGGTATCAGGGGCATCAGAGTAGAGAGGAACCTCGGTGAGAGGAGGAACTTGTCCGTAAGCATTGGTAGGTGCAGACTTGTCTTCCTCACTGGTGGTGCCATTCTCACGACTCAGGCGGTTCTTCCACTAGTGTTAGGCTCATTCCAAAATTATAAACAGAAAGAAAAACTAACCTTTGGGGCGGGTCGGCCCCTTCCTCTTCCACGGTTTCTAGGGTTGCCCCTGTGCTTCCTTGCCCCTTCATAAGGTGCTTGCTGTTGCCCTTCTGCAAGTGCACCGTTTTCACCTTCCCTTTTGATAGAGCCAGACGTGCCAGGCTTTCTGGCTAGTTGGACACTGACCTTCCTCTCCAGAACCTCTTTTCCACTAAGCTCCGCAATTGCACGTTCTGCCTCTTCCTTAGTGGTGACATCAACGAAGGCATAGCCAACAGCACGAGTGGTGCGAGGGTTGGTGGGGATGGAAGTGGATTCACTAGGTGATAATGTATGTCAGCCTTGCTCGAATGTGTCAATCAAGCTCAAAACTACAGCGAAGGTGCCAAAAGCAATGTTCGTAGAGGGGTGCATCCCAAGAAAGAAAAGGTGATACCCACATAGAAAATCCTTCGAAAAATTCTTTTAGCTGCTCCTCGGTAGTAATATAGTTAAGGTTCCCAATGTAAAGTCTCCTGCCCTCAGCAGCAGAAGCAGCATGAGCGGCGTCTGCTTCGCTAATTTCGGTCTTAGGGGCAAGAGTAGCATCATTGAGAGAATCGACTATAGTCTCAATAATATCAGGAGCAGCGGCGGCGACGGTCTCAGTGGCGTTGGTGGACATGGCGTTTTTCTTTTGTGGGTGCTTGACGGTTGAGTTTTGCTTGACGATCGGATGGAGGAAAGCAAAAAGGCTTGTTTGGTAAAAAGAAAAAGATGGTGCTGTGTCCTTGAAAAAAGAGGAGTTCTGCCCGAGAAACGAAGCTTTGGCGTTTGGCTATCGAAGGGGGTTGATTGCTGGCTGGCTGGGGGGCTTGGTGCTGGTTTGACTTGATGATTGCTGGTGGAGAAAATTGACAGAAAGACAGAAGACAAGGACACGCTGCCCGGTAAAAATGTAGAATCAACTTTAAGGGGCAAAAGGCTTGGGTGCACGTGACTTTGCACACGAGTCCAAGCTTGGCAACAACCCCAGAAAACGTTGCTCTGGGGACAGCAGCAGCCGTATGTTCACGATAACGGTATGAAAAAAGAGAAAATTTCTCTCCTCCTTAGGCTGCTACTTGTTAGTCAATTCCAACTCGCCATTCCGTCTCAAAGCTCTTGTTGCCTACCGACACTATAATTGAGAAGCCGTGCGACACCCCATTATGTGTGCTACTGCCCAATAACGATACTGTTTTGGTGACTATGATGATGCCCGCCGGCAATAAACCTTTTGCCGCTGCACATCTTGTTTTTCAAGGACACAAAGAGGACGGAGCCTCGAAGTCAGACGCTTCTGTGACTGTGCGCGTGGATATACTGCTTCTACCTTTTCGTGTGGATCACCACCAACAAATATATAAAAACTTACCTCAGGGATGATGATAGCACAGCGCTTGTCTAAGGCAAACTACTCGAGTAGAGGCCTACTCTTTCCCCTTTTTTTTCCTTTTTCTTATTGGTGTATCCAAGGCCTTTTTCTCGGTGACTTTCATCTCTGCGTCAAACTGAGCCCACCAATCAGCTTGTTTCTACTCGCAGTTTATTGCTCAGAACAGAGATGGAAGTCCGTGGTTAAAACCATACCGGTATTAAAGTATGGAGATGGCACTGCTGTCCTCCTTTTCTTTTTTTCTCCTCCTACAGGCAGCTGCCTTTTTGCTTTTTGGGTAATTGCTTGCATTTTCCACCTTATCGCTGCGAACGACTACCGTGTTCTCACGACAGCGCCCGGTCTCGATCTCGGTGGCCTTGCTTCGCCCTCCAATTGCGACGGGTGCCCCACCCCTGAGAACAAATAGCTCATTCGTGCCGGATACTCAGGCATATGGCGCGAATAATCCACTGGACCCCGTTGGGCTCAAAAAGGTGGCTCCATCGGATGGGTTCTGTGAAACTGGTAACGGGCATTCCTTGACGTTCGATGGGTTGGACGTTAGAGAATCGGATGCCCGAAACCCGGACGCCTGAGCCCTAGCCCAGGCCACGAATCACCAACTTAGATTTCAAAAGGTTACTAGCGAAATAACGAAATACCAGCCTCCGAGATAATTCACCAGATTCCATAACACATGGTCAGCCAGTACCGTAGTGCATCAATATTATTTTGGGGGATATCAGCATCACTCGCCCTCACTCGGTCATTCTAACCTACTCCCTACCCGCTGAACCCCGCTCACAAACACCATAAAATCCCGTGAAATCTGCGATTAGCCCTGCAATTTATGGACCCGGAGACAGGTGCTCCTAAAGAGTGTTAGCGCTCTCCTAACATAGTATATAAGATCAGCCTTAGGACATGTTGGGTCTCATTAACTGGCATTCGCAACTCTGTTAACTTGTCAAACCAATCCTATCCTGTGCTGACGGGTTGACTCCTGTTGGCAATCTGGTAGTGGATTTTACCGGATTTTACGGCATCCGAAGAATGTCGGAGCCCCCGCCGAAACTCAAATCGTATGTCAAATGAATAAATCATATATATCGATACTTTAAGTACGTGGCTTTGTGCCTAGCCTTCATTAATACACGCATGCAATTTGATGCCTTAAAAATACAACAGCTGCCCTCGCCATGTCACGTTTTCCTGCACTCCTAATAACCACCACGCTCGTATCTCCCACGATCGTAATCCCTACGCTCGTAACCTTCACGTTGTTCCAACGGGCCAGGGGGTCCCTGGCTGTTGGGGTTGTACTGGTCACCATTGCTGTATTGTTCGTACATCCACTCGGCATTCTGCCTAGTCGCGTGCTTGGCCCGTTCGCCCTCGTGTGCACTTAAACCCTTCCTCTCGACAAGCTTCTCTGCCTCTGCGGTGGCTAGACCGATAAGGATTTCCTTTGCCGTTCCGTGGGATACTTGCTTCCCTATTTCGTCGTTCTCACCCGCTGTTAGACATGCGCTCCCGGGGAAATACTGCACCATGTGGCGAAAAGATAAATGCACCTTCCCGACGCTGGTGGTTCTCGAAGAGTTTGAACCCTTCGAATGCAGCAGCACCAGAAATTACTTCGTGAGATAGATTGCCCTGTTCACTTCCCGTTAGATGAAAATTCACAGAAGTGAAATGAATGTGGATTGCAAAAGGGTACTCCGCGGCTCCCCTCATCATTTTGATAGAGCTGTTTCCAAGCGTCGTGTGAGTCTCCTAGAGGAGGCTCATATGTCAGCGCTCACAATCCAACAAATGAGTGGCGGTGGTGGAACTGAGGTGGAGAGCAAGATCTGTATGGCCATACCCCAACTAGGCATTGTGAATCGTGTCTTTCTCTTCCTCCTTTCTGGACGTGCGTAGTACGGGTTTGTTGTACGAATGATTGGGAAAAGGAAGTAATGTCATTCCCGCCCGCTCAGGGGAACTTCCAGACGATTTGTACTAAATTTTCACAACGGCGTAAACATATGGTACTCCTAGGGAACTGTGACTAGTAAGTGACGTACACATTGCATGCAGATGACGATTCACTCCATGATTTATGATACTGTAGTACTGGTAGAGATTTTCTGGAAGCTTGCTGAGATATGATTGACCTGTTGCAGAGCTCTACCGCGGTGCCGGGGCCCGAGTTTGGGCGCGAGGGGGAGACTTTGTGGGAGGAGCTTGTGCTCATGCTCTTTAACCGAGATCACGCGAGGAAAATGGCAGTGCGGGCGGTAGAGGTGGGGTTCTTCTAGATCTACCGTGGACCCTCCACTCTAGGCGCTCATACAACCCCAATGTCACGAGGACAGTTTCACGCTCGGTTGGTAATGTGAAGCCCGGTTGCGGGGGATGCAGCAGATGCGACGGGTGCCATGTTTTTGTAGCGGGATGGCGAGATGCAGGGACCCGAAACGCACAAGGACTTACTAGACGGAGGTGCTGCGGGGGAAATGTTGAAAACGTGTTATCACGCCGATTTTCGGCATAGGTACATGAGCTTTCGGGAACGGTATATGCTCTATCCTGAGATAGACCTCGAGCCCGCTTGGCTTACAGAGATCATGTAAAATCACTCGAGTAGTTGTCTGATCCCTGGAAGGGGCAATAAACTTAACCGTCTCCGTCGGGAGAAATTGTCGGGGGGGCTGCTTCCCCTTGCCCATCTGCTGCCTGCTGCTCAACCTTGAGGAACATGGCTCTGTAGGAACCGCTACGATATCTGGGGCACTTGTGGAACTGAACAGACTTGAAAAAGGAGCTCCAGGGTCCCAGATAACTCGAGTCACAGTAAGATGAAAACAGGAGCCAAACAATAGCCTTCTTTGGATATCGGTAGTTATTTGGCGACCAAGACACCTCCGGGCCTCATTTTGCTGATAAAGCAAACAGATGATGGTCATCGGATCGGTATCAGTATCCATCCGAGTCGATGTTCTGTGTGGGGGTTCGCAAGGGGCACAGGGGGCTGAAAGTGCCCAAATGGCTGCCGGCATCGCACAAGACAAGCCTCTGCGCTCCGGGGTGCAGTATGACGGGATGATTCTCTATTCTACTCGTAGTGTGTTGTATGATACTGGTAGGGCAGTCTTAATCTGCTTGCGTTTTTAATGATTTGCAATCACATCAAAGGCTCATTTCCACGTCACGCTGCGCCATGCAGGCCATCTCCGGCGGGCCTCTAATCTCCGGATTGAGAGAGAAAAGTTCCTGGGGAGGATGATGATGGTGCTTTTCTGGAGCGGCATAGCCTGGGCCGCCGAGACGGGCTGGATCTCACCAATGGTTTTGTTTTGGTTGCTGGATGAAACATGGATTGTGTACTCGAGTACTGTAGTACCGGTACTTGTCCTCGTGTGTTCAGGATAATATCATATATTGAGCATGTGCAATTCCGCCAATCTTTCAAACTTCACCTATTATAAGGTGATGTGGTGGTTTCTGCTGATAATCTGACAGCGAATCCCAAGAGATCGGACGATGGTACTTGTACATACTCCATCAGCAGGGCAGACTTACTGAGATTTTGGCCGGACCGATTTTGGTATTCATGCTTTTCTACCCACTCCTGGCCATAGAAACACGATAAACTAAGGCCTTATCTCTGGGATACATGGTAATCCCGGCGCCAATCAGGCGTTTGAGTGACCCTTAGCTTGTTCTCCATGGCAGATCCTCTCATGCTATTTATGATACCACGTAAAACAATTACCCCCCCTATTGTAGGAGAGAGGGCCGTGAGACTTATACCCAGGATTCCCTACATTCCATCGATTTCGCAGAGTACTGATTCCTGCCTCCTTCTTATTTAGCAGGGCTTGTTGGTGTTTTTCTCTCTTCTGGTTATAAATCATCACTGAACACCTATTCAATAAGTACGGTAGGCTTTCGGCTTAGAGCAAGCCGTGCGCATTTTGTTTGTTTTATCACCACTTCCTCGTCCCTGGAGTTTCGCTTTGCAAGAAGCGGGAATCTTTCTTCCGTCAACTTGCGTAAACTTTGCGCCTTCATATCACTATCTTTCGCAGACTTATGGATTCGTCTATTCGGGATGCCTTGGTTGAATCCGCAGCCGAGGCGCAAGCAATACTAGGCGGGAACAGAATTTCCAAGCCACTTTTGATTGGTGGAAGCCTGAGTTCGAAAGGAACACCCGATTCTCAGGACTTTCAGACTGAAGGAACGGAAACAAATGAGACATCACTACTGTTGGGCGGAAACGGGAATGGCACGCCTGCAAGGACTGATGAAATCGACGATTGGGAAGGTGTTCCATGGTACCGGAAACCATCGGTAAGATGAATCTCGGTCTCTTCAGAACATGTATAGAGGACATGAGGTCGAATGATCATTAGGTTTTTTGGCTACTGCCTCCATTTTGCTTGTTCACTATGGCCCTTGGCGGGTGAGAGCTCCTGTGTAACCTATTGCCATAGAAGAAAGTTGTTGTCACTACTAATATCTCCATCACAGTGCTGCTGTGCCACGGTTAAACGTTGTTCTAGCTCTGGTATGCCAACAGTATTATTCGGACAACGGATATACGAGAGATTCTGTCCCACATATTTTAATGGGAGGCGGCGATGACGGACAGTGCAAGGAGCCAGAGGTTATTATGTGCCATTGCGCCCTCGTGTGTTGAGTTATATTCTAAGTTTATGCCGAAATCAGGTGCAAGCTCTTGTGTCTAAGTTCACGCTATATATGAGCCTTGTCTCAGGCATTCTCAGTAGGTTTCGTCCCATCTTAGTAAACGAGCTTACAATTGATCCATTGGCACAGGCGCCTTTACCTCCCCAAGGCTTGGGTCTCTATCGGACCGCTATGGAAGAAGGCTTGCCATGGCACTTTCTTCTTTTGGTCTGCTTGCGAATGAAATCACTACTATCTTGGCAGCGAAATATCCAGATGTCTTTACTGTGAATATTCTGCTTTTCGGGTCGCTGATTGACGGCCTCTGTGGGAGCTTCATGCTAGGGATGGCTTTGTCATACTCATATGGGGCAGACTGCACATCTACCGCTCGGCGTGCGATGGCCTTTGGGTATTTTCAAGGATGCCTTTTCCTCGGAATAGCCGTCGGACCGGTGCTTGGGGGTTTGTTGATTGAGAGGACGAATAACATACTATCCGTGTTTTATGTCGCATTGGTCAGTCTTATTGCCTGATGCTTAGAAGTTTGATATTACTGACATCTTTACTCTAGGGAGCACACGCTGTTTTTATATGCTATGTCATATTTTTCATGCCGGAATCTTTGTCCAAGCGCCGGATGGTACTTGCGAGAGAAAACCATAAATGCGAGCAGATGGAACTACAAGAGGGGGTCCCCAAACATTGGTGGGACTCTTTTAATCCAACAAACCTTCTACGGCCCCTCACAGTCCTATTCCCAACTGGTCAGGGTTCAAGCCCAAGGTTGCGGTTGAATTTAATGCTTTTGGCCGCTACTGATTGCGTTCTCTTTGGGGTCGGAATTGCAGGTATCACTGTGATTCTAATATACGCAGAAGCGGAGTTTGGTTGGGGAAATTTTGAAGTACTCTCCTGAGATATATATACAGGAAGTAGCCATGCTAACCCGATCGGTTTCTGAAGTCATCTATATACGTTTCTATTGTAAACTGTTTTAGAGTCACGATGCTGTTTGCAGTACTACCGCTTACGGTCACCTACTTTCGTCGTGCATCGACGACGCAAAGCCTGCATAGAGGATGCGACACACTTGATATTAAGTATGGTTCATCTTATGTCACGTCTCTACTCATTCGGGCCCTTGATCTGATGCAAATCATAGCTTGATTCGGTTCTCGATTGCTGTCGAGACTGCGGGATATCTTTGTTACGCACTCGCGCAGAACGGGAGCCAGTTTACAGCTGCCGGTGTGTTAACAGCTCTTGGTGGGATTGGCTCACCAACTTTGCAATCGTCTCTTACAAAACATGTACCCACGGACAAAACTGGGAAACTCCTTGGTGCCACAGCCCTTCTTCACTCTTTAGCAAGAGTGGTAGCTCCAGCGTACGTCTCAAGTATTCCCTATTTTGCAGCTGAAATGCCAATGGAATGATCTAACAATTATAAAGTGTCTTCAACCTGATATACGCATCGACGGTGGCAACATATCCGCAAACAGTGTTTGTCTGCTTGGCCTCCACGTTTGGGATTGCTGCTGTTTTCTCCCTGTTCCTCGCGCCCGGAGTATTCTGGAATGATGGAAGCGAGGGTGGTGGGGAAGGGGAGACACGGGAGGAACAAGCTCTCTTCTCGTCATCAGAGTAGATTCTCATCATCAATGTAGATGCTGAGTATTACAGATATCATAGATATCGGGGGTTTGGCGGGTTGGTCCTTGTTTTCATTTGTTCCTTTGGTTTATTAAGGTGTTGTTGCGTTATTTGCTTGTGGGGTTGCACTGGGGTAGCTATTTAGATGGGATATAAGGTGCATACAACTCAAAGTTATGACATAGTGTTGCCGTGCTCCTAACCCAAAACCACCCCCCAGCGCCCGAAGCGTGGGTCGTTGTGCAAGTGCTGTAGCTCACACTGGTGTCTTTTTCGGGGTAACGATGATTATGAAAGGTCGTCGTAAAGGAAATAAGGGCAGCACGGCAGCGAGGCTTGGTGGCATTTCACTGGTGGCAGATGATATTGAGTGAGCGTTTGTGAGCCACTGGGTTATATAGGGTTAGGTTTGAAAGGCATTAAACAATCTCAGGACAAGAAAATCAGTGGATTTTCCTCGGGCAAAAAACTTTAGAAACTCCCCGCTTCCTCCTGGAGAATGCCTGAGGGCGCCCCCCCACGTCCGCCAAAATCCCCTGAAGAAGTATGATGATACCTCATACTCATGCTATAGCCCCTTCGAAGAACGCCCTTCATTATCTGCGCCAAATCCTCCTCCATTGGCCCTGCCAACCGTTTCGTCACGGACCCATCGCCGGCTGCGTCAGACTCGACATCCGACGGAAAAACAGCAATTGCTCTCAACAGGCGAAGGCCCGCTCCTCGGAGGTACTTAGGAAGCAGCGGAATCCGATTCGTCGGGAGGCCCCGCCATCATCGCCTAATGTTGCACTCACGAAGCCAGTGCCGAAATCCGTTTCCCGGCGTCATCAGTTAATCTCACGGCGGACGTCCGTTCGGAGAGCTGCTACTGCTACTGCTACTGCTAATACTACTACCACTACCTCAATTGCAATTCCGATCCAGGATAAAATCAAAAGTGCTTCGTCAAGGATTTGGGTATTGAAGTGCTGTCGGTCAGTTCTGGAGGGGAAGCCATCCGAGGCTAGGGAAGGGTTTTTGGAGGGGCTCCAGCGGGGTGAAGATGGCGAGCAGGTCAAGATCGTGGGAAAGGCAGTGATGAAGGCATTGAGGAAGCGGTGGCGGTATTCCGAGATCCCCGAAATATTCCACCAGATGCACGTCGCCGGTCAGAAGCATGTCGACACCGACGCACTGAATATATGCTTGGAGGCATACATTCAGATGGGCATGCACTCTAAAGTTATCTCCACCTACCAATGCCACAGACCCAGGGTGCAGCCGAATATGCAAACTATGGGGCACCGATTGCGGAATTTCATCGCGATGCGGAAATTGCATAAGGCGGAGAAACTTCTGCGAACGCTTCTGAGGAAGGAGGGACCGCCGTGGATGGTGGATTCTACGATGTGCACGTTACTGCTTGGTGGGGTGAAGATTATTAGTGGATCGTTTCATAGGATGGAGAGAATATTCAAGTGGATGTTTGAATCGCGAGTGAAACTTCGTGTCGGTGTGTTCAATGTATTGATTGAGGCGGCAATCAATGTTGGGAGGCTGGACATAGCGAGGGGATATGCGCGTGTGAAGCTAGAACTTGGTATCAGGCATAACGCAGAGACCTACGCAATTTTTCTGGCGGCGTACGCTCGGAGGCGGAACTGGCAAGGTACGGCAAACGTCCTAAAAGAGATGGAGGTGAAGAAGGTGCGGCTTACGACACCCATGTTTAACATGCTCCTGAAGACTTACTCTGCCATGATTGGACTGCGTGATTTGGAGAAGTTCTTTGACGAGATGGAGCAACGAGGTGTATTGCCGGATACATATTCTTACAATATCATGATCCACTCATGTGTACGACAATGGGATGAGCCTGGTATAGAGCACTGGGCTCGTCGAATGGTGAGTTCTGGAATTGAGCCTGATGCTGCAACTTTGAATACCTTGCTCCAAACCATTCGCCACACTGGCGATGCGGCCCCCTCTTTATTACGGAGGACTTACGCTATTATCCGGGAAAACAACGACTCCTTAATCAACCAGCGGACGAAGGACATGCTCGTGCACTCAACATATCAGGGATTACAGCGAGTTCGGATCAGACCCTCACAAGAACTTGTAGACCAAAGCAGAGAAGAGACAGCAATGGACCATGCACTCCAACAATCCCAGTTCACTGCAGCAATCGACATACTTCAAAAGCACCTCGCAAAAGGTATCAAGCCCTCCATCCCCATCGTAACCTCTGCCGTCCGCGCCACCCTCTGCCTGCCCAGGTCAAGCCTCCCAGAAGCATACAGATTCCTCCGAATCTGCGAAGGCCGCGGTGTCAAAATCAGCAAAACCCCCACTCTCCAATCCTTCCAGGTCCTCCTCCCACCAAGGGACGCCGACCCGGTGGAGGCTTACATCGCCACCTCCAGCCAGGTCCGCAAAGCATACATGTTCCTCGAATCCGCCGAGCTGCCAATAACCCACGACATAAGCGTGCACACGGCATGGCATCTCATCCAAAAGAAGAATCCCCGCGCTGCCGTCCTCCTCCTGCATGAGATCTCGAAAACCGCCTGGGGCACGGATTTCCCGTGGGAGAAGAAGAGCCTGACAGTGCTAATGAAGGCGTACATCGACATTGGGGATACCGCTGGCTTGGGCTGGATTGTGGATCAGCTAATCGCCCGCGGAGGGGTACCGGATAATACCGTGTTCAAGTACTTGCGGAAGGCGATGGATGCTGCGACGACCGACCAGGAGAAGACCTATGTTCGGTGGTTGAAAGCAAAGTGCTCCAAACATAGGCTTGCCATGAGAGAGGAGGCCAAGAGGCGGATGCGCTTTCTCTGGCATCTGGCGAAGGATTGGAAGAAGACTTGATTTTATTGGTCCTATCTGTGTGCTTATTAGACTGGGCAAAGGGGGAGCTGTTTTCCAATGTGTGTGTGCATGCACTGTATGCGCCCTTAGATTTCTTGCCCTTCTGCGACCCCCTCGGTATCGCATACTCGAGTAGATGGATTAAGGGAAACGGTGCATTGCATTAGTGGGGCTGGAGGCTCATGCGCTGTATCATAATATTATTGTATAATATCTTTCTTTTCTCTCTCTTTTATTTATTGGGCATCAGTCGCTTTCTCTTCTTTTGTGCTTTAACTTACTTGCACTGTATATATAGCATGGTACGCATAAGAGATGTGCATAGCTATATGGTTCTTTAGGCGTAGTCTAGATGGTGGCGTGTCACGAAATGTTATGTTATGTATGATATTATAAATGTTAAATTTGGGCGCGCTAGGGGGTCTGGGGTATGATTGTTGTAATCAACTTTGTACATATGATATGATACAAGCATTGGCGATGTCTTATAGGAATATAGGAGTACAAGTACCTGTAAGGGAAACCAACGGCTATTGTATACCACGGGGGCTTCGAAACAATGCTTAAGAAGGCCTGGGAGAACCAATAGTTTATATAATATGATACAATCCAAACCTACGCTAAATGTGGAATGCAGAAAAACGACGAACAAACATGCATCCCCGACCCCACAAAGCGACTCGAAAGGTCACAAGGGTCTACCCAATTAATTATCCTCCGCCGCCTCTTCCTCTTCCTTCTTCCTCCTCTCCTCCTCCCTAACTGCTTTCCTCTCCAACTTCTTCCTCAACTCCTTCGCCATATTAAAAGCGCCATCCGTCCTCTTCCCGCAAATTGCGCAATTGGGCGTCTTCTTGTACCTAGCGATCGCGCAAGTCTCGCAAAAGTAATGCTTGCACTTGGTGATAATGGGACTCTTATAATCGCCCTTGCAAATGATGCACTTGAAAGGGATATCTTTCAATTCTTTCTCCTCCTCGTCCTCTCCTCTACTATCATCCTCTCTCTTATTTTTAGCTTTACCGGTCTTTTGGTTAATCTCCCACTCGCGATCCAATTTCCAACCCTGTGCGTAGTCCTCGCGTGCGTGTAGGAACTTGCATGTATCGCCGAAGCCACAGAAACCGGTCTGCTTGTAGTCCTTGCAGACGTCAGGCGCGTAGTCTGTGATTGTAATTGTGCGGATGTTGCTGGGCGCTTTCATCGGGCCCACGGATCGGGCGGGGGCGTTTTCTGACTTTTTGATGAAGGTGGTGTAGGATGATGTGCCCTTGTATGTCCCGCCTGCCACCGATTCCTCTTCCCCTCCTGCTGCCCGATTTTTCGAAGAGGATGAGGAAGACCTCTCGTCATCGCCGTGGTTGTGCCAGTTCGTCTTCGTTGCGTCGTTTGCATTCGTCAACTCGCTGCTCACGTCCGTGTATGTGCGCTTCACGTCCTCCGGGTTTCCGAGTGTGGCGGAACTGGGCTTGCTTGTGGTTTGGGTAGTCACGACGCTCTTGTTTTTCCGACGCTTCTTGACGCTTCGTGTGCCGGCTTTCTCGTCTGAAGAGGAGTAGGCGTCTGAAGAGTCAGAGGTGGTAACGGGGGGAGGTGTGGCGGCGCGCTTTCGGATCGAAGAGCGGTTTTTCGTGGAGCGTTTGAAGAAGGTTACAGTTGGGGCCGGCGCTATGCTCGTTGGGGCATCGGATCGGGGGGTTGGTTCAGTCATTTTGGTGGAGGAGTTGGGGGTGCTGTGGTGGTGGTGGTGGTGGTGGTGGTTGAAGTGGTTGAGGTGGTTGAGGTGGTGGCAGTTCTCGAGGTTGACGGGATAGCTTTGGTACGAAGGGAGATTGGCTAGCAACGGTTGCGATTGTGGCTATTGTTTACTAAGCCGGCATCATTGCACGAGCAGAAACCACTCGGGTAAGGTATCATATAGGACTGGAGATGCTGCCATGTTGCTCGCAGGGCTCTTGCCATCAATCAATTCTTCAAAGGGCACCTGAGTAGGGGTGCGTCTGGAGCATCCCATCAAATGGCATACCTGTGTCGGAAAACCCCCCTATCATACTCTGCGATCTGCTTATCTTTCTCTCATACCCATCACTCTTTTTCTACATGTTTGGTTGACGGAAGTGCTGTTACAGAAAGAAGGGCTTCGAATCCAAAGACAGCGGGAAAATCTGAAATCTGACAATCCGAAGGGGCCACAAGATCGGTGATGGCGCAATGTGGCAGTACCATACAGAGCCTCCGAGTTGACCCAGGCACTCTGCTTGTAGCCACCAGTGCTCGAGTATCATACCAGTACGATATAGTACCAGCACGATACCAGCACGGTAGGGTAGGTTCGGGGGAAAAAAGAAAGAAAAAGAAAAGAAGAGGAAAAAAAAGAAAAAAAGGCGGAGAACTACGGTAAGGAAGGCGACATGCAAATCTAGGGCAGCGGATTGTGTCAGGATGTTGACATAAATTAATCTATCTGGAACATACCGGTGTTCGATACAGGGCCAATTGTACCCGAATACTGTCCTTGCATGATATCATACCGGTATTGTACTAGCACATCACTCTGCTAGCAACGGCATTTCCTATTTGACTTTGGTTGAGGAGAAGGCATCACACGAAACAACTTCATCACATAGCAACATGCTGTACGGAGAGGATACAGTAGGAGCGTTGGATGAATGCCAACTTGGGAGTTTATCAGAGAGAGAGAGATTGGCCCTTCCTTCCCCTTCTAGAAAACTCAAGTCAAGAAACGGGGGTCAAAGAACCTGGATGGAGGATGCGGAAGCGGTTGCTCAATTGCGGAGTGTTTTAACTGCAGGCACTATCACGGTGAGCCTAGGCTGTGATAGGTAGAGCGTCGTGCTGGCCAATTTAGACTTCCTTGATCCTCTTGCTCATATGGTAGGGGTGAGACTGTGAGGTACCATATGATATCGTACTTGTACCTGCTGGGTTACAAGGAGGACCCTTTGGAGTTGGTTGAAAACCAAAAAAGAAAAAGGGAAGAATAGGGAAGAAAAACAGGCAAGGGTCATTATGGCGATAGTTTCTTACCGGCACTGTGCGGTAATGTACAAGTATTTTGCTGAAGGGAGAAGAGGAATGGAGAAAGATATCTTGTCTCCTGGTTTGCCCTTCTCTCTCTCCCCCTCTCCCCCCCCTCTCCCTTCGTCTGTGGATCCTCATCTCCAATCTTCACATCCCCCCCCCCAATCCTTTTGGTCTATCCTCACATACCAGCATCCATTTCACTCCTTTTGCTTATTTGCTTATTCGCTCATTTGTTTATTTACTTCTATTTCTCCCCCCACATCATCATACACTCTCCCTCCTGGATTCTCGCTCCTTTTTAAATATTTTTTTAATACTTTCGGTACCTTACAGTATTGGAAACCCTAGTTGTCAGACCTTTTTTTAATATTTTTATTTTTGAAACGGCCTCCCTCTTGCCAAATCGAGTCACTCGCTCAGCAAATACCCATAGTACCGGTAATAAGTTTCTCTACCCTGTCGTCACAACCATCTGCCTCTCCTCGTTCTCTGCCTCTATCAATTGTATTTGTACGGTAAGTGTGATAATACTGGTTGGAATTCTAATGGATTCATTCCTCTCTCTCTCTCGTATCCCCTCCCTTCCTCCCTCCCCACATACATATCAAGCAAGCCACCATTACCACGGGATTGTTATTGCCCACGGGCATACCGGTACTGTATTTTTAGGTGTCCAGCAGCAACAACCCCTCAGCCCCCAATTCCTTACATATCATACTCTAACCTTCAACCCCTTCCCCTCCATCCCCTCTCTCTCCCTCCTCTTCTCTTGCTGGTGGGTGGTGGATGGCTGCGTGACCCGGGGTAATCCGTTGTATTGATTGGTTTGTTGACGATCGGGTTTAGCATTGAGCGCGGTTGTCTGCAATTCGCCAGCGCGCGTCAGCACCACGTCTCCAAGGAAATATTGTCTCTACCCTGTGCATCTGCAGTTCTTTCTCTCTGATCGAGCCACCTGGAGTAGAAAGAGCAGAGCAGCGCAGAGGCCCCGAAACCTAATCCTCGCCAGTCACCCCCCCCCTCTCGACAACGAATTGTCTTTCCCTCAACCCCACTCGGACAGGGTGCCTCACATTGGGTCCAATCCGACACCGCCAACTTTCCGTCCATTGGCTTTATTTTATTTTTCCCTTGGTCTGGTGCCGACATCTGTGGGAGGCATCCATCCATCCGTCCTCTGCCCACAACCGCCAGTCAGTCAGACATTTAGACAACTCTCCTCTCGCCTACTACTGTTCCCCTCCTTTGTCGTATCCACCACAAGCTCTCTTTCCTCACGAGTACTTCAACTTTCGTAGCCGCTTTTTCTTCATTTTTATTTCATCGTTCCTTTAATACTCTTTTGTCGTCATTATCCACGTTGCTTTGGTCGGTTTTTTCTTGCGTTGATTATTCCTTTGTAATTTCGCTCCTTCATCCGTTACTATTTGCCTCGTTGCTTTTGTTATTGTTGTTGGCGCGCCTCCTGCTCCACCTTGTTGCTTGTTCTGGGGCCTGCTACTACTACTACTACTACTGTACGTCCATTCCAACTGCCACCACCACCCCGCGCCTTCGACCAGCTCGCTACCTTGAAAAACGAACTTGTCGTCAAATCGTCGGCCTAACCTACGTACCTGACCTAATCCGCTCATTTTATAACCTTGGATTCTCGCCGTTGACAACCTAAGAAGGTGGGCTACTTGTCCACCAGCCCTGCCTGAACTTCTTGCTCAGAGCCGACATCACGTCTGCCAAAATGGAGGACCCATTTACCACCGACCCATCAACTACGACTCCGAAACCGTCTGGGTCCTCTCGTTTCTCAAGCATGGACCCTCCACCTTTTCTCTCTTTACCTGAATCTTCGCCTTCCCAGGTGAAGCGGACGCTGGAGGCTCACCTGCAGGAGGTCAATAAGCGGATTGAAACCGTTGCAACACTGGGCGGGACATTACTTGAGCAACAGCAACAGATCGAGGCGAGGATAAAAGAATTACAGGAGGGGGGGGAGCAGATAAGTCCCGAACTTAAGAAGAAATTAGTGGAGCTAGAGAAGGAATACAATGAGGTCGGACGGGAAAGCGCTAGGGCTGTTTTGATCAACAAGATTATAGCGGGCAATGGTGGTGGAAGTAGTAGCGGAAACACTTCTCCTTATGGAGCTGGAAATGTGCGTTTAGTTTACACTCCATAATATTCCTATAACCTGGTTTTTCTTGCCGGGAAGTCTTGGAGCTGACACTCTTTTTCGTTTGTTTGCGCAGCCAGCTAGTTCGCCGTCCTCGACCTTACAAACCCAGGGAAGCAGTTCGCCTAGCAAGCTTTCTGTCCCCCGCCAGCAACGAAACCAGCCTTCACCCCAAGCTCACTTGGAATTTGCTACAGAAGTTGCGCAGGGGTTTGTTGTCAGGGTTCGCCAATTACAAGTCCTACTTTCGGAACGCGAAGAGGCCCTAAAGAACATTTCGGAGGAAAAATCGAGGCTCGAGCAGCATGCGGAGAATTTGGAGTCCCGATTGAAGTCGCTTGATGAGAGTGAGCAAAAGTTAAAGGAGGAAAATTGGAATCTTGAGCTCACCGTCCAGGATTTGAACAGTCAGGCTGCCGCACAGAGGGATACGGAGACCAAATTGCATACCCAAATTTCGCATATGGGACACGAGAAAAATATGATGATCAAGGAGCTCGACGACTGGAAGCACCAAAATGAGAAGCTCTATGAGGATTTGGAGGCAGAACACAAGCACCACGAGGTTGAACTTGCGGCTATGAGACGGAATCTGGCTACGAATGAGGGCGAACGTCGGGCCCTGCAGGATAAGGTTGATGAGCTGGAGCAACAGCTGGAAGAAAGCCAAAAGAATACTCTTCGGTTGCGCCAGTCGGAGCAACGGTCAGATGGGGAGGGCGTCCTTAATGGTCCCTTTGATTTACAGCCTACAGAAACTACTCCGGACAACTCACCCCCCCCTTCACCGACCAAGCAGACACCTAGGCATGCCATGCTTGAAGCCGAGACTGTGAGGTCAAGTCTTAATCATGCACACAGAATGATTGCCACTCTCAAGAACAATGTGCACCGAGAAAAGACCGAGAAGGTAGAACTGAAACGCATGCTACAGGAGGCTAGGGATGAGTTGGAAGCGGCGAGGAACAGCTTGGGTAACGGCCCACCACTAAGCGTTGCAAAACGACGAAGGAATGACGGATTCTTCAGAAAGCCCATTCTCCGCCCAAACGTGAACCCGGGTCTCCTTGGTGGGCCAAGAAAGAGCAGGGACGAAGTGACAATGATCGAGGCACCTGTAGAAGAGGAGTGGGAGGAGACGGAGGATCCTGCACCCGAACCTCCACTGACACCACGAGGGCAGCGAAATAGATCAGCTTTTGACCGAGGGAATGATGATCGGGACGCAACCGATGCCTTTGAAACTGCTGATGAACGTGGCGCCAATGCTACCGAGACCGAGGCCTTCCAGACTGGCAATGAGAGCCCTATGGCTGATTATCCAACATCTGCTGATGAGCTCACCGAAACCGAGACGAGTCCTACACTTAAATCCAAGGCTTCACGTGGATCGGCGTTCGGTGCGCGATCCTTGAGGTTGATCAAGAACCGCCACCGTGACAGCCTTGCTTCCACTGGTTCAACTGAGGATGATGATGACCATGGATATCGCTATGGAAGTTTCGGGCCTGGTAATAGCGATGCTATGGAGGGTTCATCTGACATGATGGTTGGCGGAAACCACCCAACCAACCCGCGCCTGAAATTGAGGATCAACAGAGCTCGAGGAAGAGGAGGATCCAGAATCCCATCAGGGAGTAGTTTGTTCAGCAACATGCCGATGTCTGCGGATTCAAGTCCAGGGGGAGGGTCGCCTGCCGGTGTGCACCAGAAGCCATCCGCACCCGGCGAGCGAAAGAGCTTATTCGCAGAGCTGGGCGATGCTCCGATGTTGGGTGCTGATGGTGACGAAGATGAGGATGAGGATGAGGACACGGAGGAGCCCGATACACCGACTAAGAGACTCCTCCCATACGTCCAGATGGTTGATTGTGCTGTCATGACCGAGGAACCATACCCAGATCAACAGCAGCAGCGGTTACCTGGCGCCATTGATGAGCATGAACAACCGTGGACTGTCGTAACTACCGAGGAGACCTATCCGGCTGTTTCAGTTGGAGTACAGTCAGACCCCGAGCCAGAAGTCGTGAAGCCGGAGATGGCCGATGCAGCGGTCCAGAGTCTGGAGGAGCTTAAGCCTGTTGCCAGTGGGGTCGGGGTCCAATTAGATGAAGTTGTAGCCCAGTCTGCCGAGACTGGAACTCAGTTTGGTGAAGAGTTGGAAAGGAAGAATACTGTTGAACCTGTTTATCAGCCGGTTGCCGTGCCAGATATGGGGGACGCAGAAACACAGCATGATCCAGAATTGGAGGGGGTAGGCAGGGCTGATAAGAGCCTGCTGCCTTTGCCTGTGCCTTTTCCACTTGTTGTACCCGGCAAAGGCAGTTCAGTGTCCCCACAGTTAGTAAAGAGTGTGAGGAGTGTCGAAACACAATTCGAACCTGAGCTGGTAGCCATCAATACCAAAAACGTTCCCCCAACTGTTGGATGTGGTACACAAACGGTTCCTGAGGAGGACATGTCGCCTGTGATCCGCGCCGGGACCAGCCAGAGCGAATTGGAAGAAGCCATTGAGAGAGCAATGATGACTTCGGCGAAAGAGAGCGGCGAGATTGTACCCATCCCACCTCTTGAGTTCTCCAAAATTAGCACACAAGCCACTTCTCCCATTGACCCCCCCACCCCTGTCAAATCTCCACGTGCGGTCCTCCCCGTCCCTGCTCCTCCTGGAGGCATTGAAGCACCCGGCTCCTCCGATGAGGAAACACCTAAGAAGGTTTCTGAGACTGTGGAGGATTCGCAGCAGGGGCCATCAACACCAAGCCCGTCAACCACCACGACACCTGAGAGGGCGGGATTCTTCGGATCTGTGTTTGGCGGTTGGAGGAGGAGCGGGTCTACTGCATCGAAGCCGGAGACACCCATTCTTGTTGAAAATGATAAGCCTCAGGCTGCGAGGAACCTCGCGAAGACCGACCTTTCAAAGGCGCAGATTGTACCAGAGGCACCCGAGGAGACGCAGGAGACACAAGAGACAGCAAAGATACTAAAACCAGAGGGTACACAAGAGCCACAAGAGCCACAAGAGTCACAAGAGTCACAAGAGTCGCAGGAGCCACAAGAGTCGCAGGAGCCGCAGGAGCCGCAAGCACCGCCGCCGCCGCCGCCACTCCCAGCACCACAGGTAGAACCAGCACCGATTTCGCAAGTACCGCAGGTAACACAAGAATCAATAGTGCCACAATTACCAAAGGCGGTTCCCATGTTAGACCAAATTGTACAGACGGATATAACTTCGGAATTCATTGACGAGTTATCCCAAAATGCAAAGAGGCTTGATAAGGGTAAGCAGCCAGCATATATTGTCGGTGCTGGCGAAACTGGTGTCGGCACAGAAAAGGCTTCTATGCAAGGGGCAAGTCTGCGATCAGGAGCCTCACAAGAGAGTATCAGTCGGACCGGTGTTAGGATCGTCGGAGCAACTGCGATTAGCAGCGAGCCTCCTCGGCCGAATCCCAATGCTGCACTTAGGCGTCCCGTGAGTTCATCTAGCATGCGGGATAATCGCAGTACCCACCCTCCTCTACCACAGGATCACAGGGAGGTTATCGCAGCTGCGCAGCAGAAGGTTTTTGCTCCACACGAACCCGGCCTCATGGGACCGCCTTCAGTGCCCTCATCAAGTGCAGGACCTAAGGGGAGTGTAACATTTGGACCCCGAACTCCTGGTCAAGATGGTCCATCACGGCCGCCAGAGACCCCAGGCTCCAGGGGCGGTACTACTCCTCGACCGAGATTCACTACCACAAGAAGTGAGGTTTCATCGCCCACATCTCGCCGATCATCCCTTTCTTCCTTTGCATCTGAGCTGGACGAAAGATTCAACATGCAAGCACAGAATGCCAATGGCTCACCAAGCGGACCCGAGAATGCCACGGATCCCCGGATGATTCAAGCCATTACCCAGACTATGATAGGAGAGTACCTTTGGAAGTATACAAGGGCTACAGGGCGCGGAACTCTATCCACAAGTAGGCACAAGAGATTCTTCTGGGTTCATCCTTACACACGAACACTTTATTGGAGTGATCGCGATCCTACCACTGCCGGAAGGGCCGAGCTAAGGGCGAAGAGTGTGGCCATTGAGGCCGTCCGAGTTGTTACTGATGATAACCCGATGCCACCCGGATTGCACAGAAAGAGTTTGGTTATTGTTACGCCTGGGAGGTCATTGAAATTTACGGCGGCTACGGGGCAGAGGCACGAAACATGGTTCAATGTAAGAGATTATTGGTTTCCCTCATGCGGATCTGGATAGCTAACTAGACGATAGGCTCTTTCATATCTTTTGCTGAGAACTGGCGGTGGAGTCGATGACGAAAACGGTGTTACTGCTGAGGACGTCAATGATTTTAATCCGGGCTATCAAGGTGCCGGACGTGGAGCTCCCAGTGTGTCTTCTTACAACTCTCGAACAACTCATGGCTCCTCACAACCCCCTCGAAACCTTTCCTCGCTTTCTCACCGACGACCTGGAGAGAGTTCAATGCGTCAAGGCAGTATGTCTAAACTGAGCAACATCTTTAGGACTACTTCTGGGTTGGCAACTTTTAGCTCTCGAAGTAGCCGACACAACGCTAGCATATATGACGCTAGTGAAGTGAACGATTCTGCCGAAGAGCTGAGACTTCAAATTGAGCGAGAAGAGAGAGAGGCAGACCGCTTGGAGAATGTCAGAGCCTGCTGTGACGGTACGCATATACCCCTGCCCGCTTACAAGATATTCTAACCATTACCAACAGGAAAACACGATGTGAGCACTCTCACTAAAAAGGGCCGAAGAAGCACCCAAAGTGCTAGAGGAAGAGATGAGCATAACCACAACCATAGCCATCAATCCCACGCCCACACTGTGAACGGCCACGAGCGTAATTATTCACACAGCTAAGACAGCCGACCGTGTTATCAGTTCAGCCCCCCTTTCATTTGTAGTATTATTCACTCTTCCTCTTTCTTCCTTGCTACTCCTATTGTCTTAAATCCGGCTTCTATGTTCTTTTTCCGCAGTTTTTTTATCATTCCAGGGGAAATTGTCTTGCTTTTTTCGGGCCCCCTCCCTTTGAATTAGTCAATCATCCTCATCGAAATACCTTGAGGTCTTCCCTCTTTTTTCCTTTTCCTTTTCTTCTGAAACCCATTCATGCACCCTCCACCACACTCCCCACCCGCGTCCATCAAGGGCCCGGAGAAAAAAACACCTCTTTCTTTTCTCCTTTTCCTTTACGTTTCATGCTCAATCACAATTCTACCTTATTCTCTGCACGACCTTTTACTTTCGTACTTTAGTCTTTCCATTTTTACTTCATTCGATGGGACCCATCGCATAAACCTATTAGTTATTGACTTTCTTTCTCACTCTCCCCCCACACCATAAAGGTCATCCCAAGAAGAGACAAAAATTGGCGCCATAGCTCGCTCTTCTACAGGCAGCACCTTTTCCACCTTTTATTCCATTGTTTGTGATTGCATTCTTTCATTTGCTTGCTTGTTCCGCTCAGAAGGAGGGTAGGAAGGAAAGAGACTGCCAAATGAAATGGCTGAACACGCCTTTCTCTTCCCCTCTCGTTCTGTTTTGTTCTGTTCTTGTTTTCCGCGTTTGCCATAGCCTCGTCCAATCCCACAATTGAATTTGACAAAAGCACAGCATATTTCGAAGCAGAACTTGCATACAGACTGTCCTCTTTCGTCTTATCATTTTTTATTTTTTCATTCATTTTTAGTGCTAAAGGAGTTGTTGATGGCCTATCATTCACTTTTTTCTTTTCATAGCTTCTGTACGGCCGTCTTTTTTTTTTTTAATCCCCTCTCGCGCTTTTATTTTTGTTACGGGCTTTGGTTTGGTTTGGTTTACTTGGGATGGGTTGAATAGGGATGGGCGGTGGAAGTATTGCGTTTCATACCACCCGTAGTTGTTCGTAGGCAGGAGGGACAGTAAGAAGGCGAGTTTTACGTGTTTATGAATTTATCAAGATTGCAAATTTGTATAGACGGAAGGTTTTTTTCTTTGTGATTGACTGGTTGGGGATGGTGGCGAGTGATTGTGAGTGATTATTGAATTGAAATGAGTGAGCGATTGATCGGGAGGAAATTTCCATGCCCTGCGTTATCTATTGTAGTGCCATGACCCACACTCTTTTCTTCTGAATGGTGTCCTGAAGGCCCCTGGATTGGTGGGCGTCAGGCGCAAACAAGTAATCTAACAGCCCGCAATGCAACCCATTTTTATGATACAAGGGCAACTCTCACATCTCGTCTTCTCATCCTTCAATCCACCCTTCCTAGCCCACCTATCGCCATCCTCACTCTCCATACCCCTCCTCCCCTCCACAGTCCCTCGCCCTCTCCCTCACTTTTTGGGCCCTCAGGCACTTCATAATCAACCCCTTCCCAACTCCAACCCACCACAGCCCAAAATAAACCACATTAGCCCCAACCACGCACCCAACGGTCTTCAAAAACCCACCCCGACCCCATCCCGGCCCGAGAAGCCTCCAATCCAGCTCCTGTCCCAAAGCCCCCTTGACCTCAATATTCCCCAGCCAAACCCAAACATCCACATACATAACCACCCAGAACGCAATCTCCGGTGCCCGCACCCTCGGAGACAACAGCGCGGTATTCGGCGTCACGGAGTTCAACAGGAGGATCTCCGCTAAGACTATGGGTGTGTTGAGTGTGCTTATCAGGAGCTCTGGGACACTTATGTGGAGAGCGGGGTGGGAGAGTATGTGCGGGAGGAGGGTGCTGAGGTACAGTATCGTCACACATATGGGGAATAGGGTTGTGGCCGTGTAGAAGGAGTAGAAGGCGCAGGTCTCAAGGGTGCAGTAGGGTGGTGGGAAGGATGTTATGCCGAATAAGGGTTGGAGGGGTGTTGGGATTGGTAATGATGATGGTGGTGGAGTAAGCGAGGAGAATGGAGGTGCAGGGGTGAAGGAAGGCCAGGAGGTGTGATGGGTTGGGGTTGTAGTTTTGTAGGTCCAGTACTGTTTCAACCTATTAGATACTCCTTGGGAGGATGAGAGGTGGGGGGGGGGGGGGGCACTTACAGTC
>Ga0307509_10001296_pt1 | contig 42419 bp, 38 predicted proteins | sample 10_EM_MG_FD_202245 | JGI IMG/M metagenome (GOLD analysis project Ga0307509, IMG submission 202245) | Populus trichocarpa ectomycorrhiza microbial communities from riparian zone in the Pacific Northwest, United States - 10_EM | ecosystem: Host-associated > Plants > Roots > Unclassified | place...
CAATTTGCTATACCGTAGAAATTATGTGGCTATGTAATGATCCCCTTCTCATCGATAAGCAATGTGGTACCCTCAGTTGTTTTGTAGCGTATATGATTATTAATGATGTTGCCCCGGATGAGCTTGCCATTCGCCAGCGGGATTGCTACTCTATCTGGGTGTCCAAGAGCAACTCCGCCGCGCGAGTACAGCACTGTGCCTGTGTTTCCATGGCAAAGCGATGATTGGACAGCAGTGCTGTAAGTTATTGGTGCAGAATAAATGTGCCAAATCACCCCCTCTTTTCGTGCCCTCTGGAAAGCTGATGAACCGGCTTAGCCCTCTGAATTATCGCATAACCACATCCGCGGCGAGACGAATCACCTACAAAGCGCGTTATCGAAAGAATAACAAATATGCAATCCTTCGGTTCGGGTAATGTCGACTGCGGGAACGTAAACTTCGGTTCGAGTAATGTCGACTGCGGGAACGTAAATAGCTACAACACCATCACCCTGAACAGCAAGGCTATCACTGTGAACAAAACAGACGATGAAGATAACCAGATTAAGCAGTGGCTTTCATCACTGGAGCCCCGGCTCAGACATCAAAGTGTGCAAGCCGACCGTGTGAATGGCGTGGGAGGTTGGCTCTTGGAGAGGGAAGAGTTTCGGGAGTGGGGCGGGAGTCAAGGGGTACCGGATAAGGCTGTTCTATTCTGCTATGGCGATCCTGGTGTGGGGAAGACTCATATCAGGTGAGTGGGAAAGTTCTCTCTAATGAGTCGACATTACTGATGGTCAGAAATACTAGCTCCTTAGTTATTGACTGGTTGTGCAATCAGGTTCGTAATCGAGATATCGCCGTTGCTGGTCTGTACTGTGATTACCTTGCGCAGAAGGAGCAGTCTGCGACAAACATGTTGGGCGCTATCCTCAAGCAGCTTTTAGAGAGAGATGGGATCCCGGAGCCCTTGCGAGAGATTTATCGTTCAGAGAAAAGGGGGCTTGGCGGGAGGGCTGTGCAACTTTTAGACTTGATAGGAATGGTTAAGACCACTATCACATCGCTATCGGAAGTGTACATCTGTATCGATGGCTTAGACGAATGTCTTCCGAACAATCGGCGAGAACTTCTAGAGCCGCTGAGGGAGATTCTGCGGGCTTCGCCGACCACGCGAGTGTTCCTTTCCGGTAGACCTCACGTTCGGGATGAGGTTAAGAGATATTTCACCGGCGCGACTATGATAGCCGTCACCCCCACAATTGGGGATATTGAGAGATATCTTGAGATGAGATTAGATAGGGATCCCACACCCAGCGCGATGGATGGTAATTTGAGGGCTGAGATTTTGAGAGTAATCCCAAGAAAAATTTCGCAAATGTGAGTAGAAGCGGCCACTTTAACCAATCAATGAACTATTAGATATTCTCTAACAACAGAATATAGATTTCTTCTCGTTTCACTTAACATCGATGCTGTCCTGGAGGAGGTTACGATCTATCAAAGAAAGAAAAAGCTTGATGAGATGACCCAGGGGAATGGCCTCCGGAGCGCATACTCGTCAACCCTGTCACGAATAAAGGCGCAGAAGGGGAGCAAGTCTAGACTTGGCATGGAGGTACTAATGTGGCTATCACATTCGGAGCGACCCTTAAACGCCAACGAGTTGTGTGATGCTATGGGGGTAGAAATCGGGTCCACAGACCTACAACCTCAGAATATACCTCTAATAGAAACATTGCTGGGATGCTCTTTGGGGCTTGTAACACTTGAAGCCTATTCGTACACTGTCCGCCTTGTCCACTATACTCTTAAAGAGTATCTGTCCCATAATACCGACTTGTTTCACCGGCCTCACTCCTTGATTGCCGAGGTTTGTTTAACATACCTCAACTTTCAGCGCGTCAGGGACCTTCCAACTACCCTTTATTCACCATCAACACCGTTGCTTAATTATGCCTCTCTTTACTGGGGGACACATGCCAGGAGGGAAACCACAGAAAGTGCGAAGTCGCTGGCACTGAGGCTTCTCGATGGATTCAATAAGCATGTATCCTCTGGGATACTCTTATCGTATAGAGAGGATAATTGCGGCCGGGAGCTTTGTCTGAGTAACTCTGCGGACTGGGAGCTTTGTCTGAGTAACTCTGCGGGGTTTACGGGGCTCCATGGGGCTGCGTACCTTGGGATCGTGGAGATAATGGTTGGTTTATTAGAGATGAAGAAATGGGATTTCGGCACGACTGACGTGAGGGGCAATACGGCAATATTGTGGGCTGCTAAAAAAGGACATGTGGACATTGTGAAGATGCTTTTGGAACGGGAGGGTATAACTCCGAACGCTGCGGATAAACGCGGTCGAACCCCTCTCTGGTGGGCAATTGTAAATCATCATAAGGAGGTTGCGGAAATTCTTTTAGAGCGCAGGGATGTCATTCCTGATCATGTAGCTATGGACGGCCTAACACCTCTCTTGTGGGCAGCTAGAAATGGGTATGGGGATGGGGTGAAAATTATTTTAGGACGGGAAGATGTCATTCCCGACACTGGGGATAAAGACAATCGAACACCTCTCTTGTGGGCAGCTGCATTTGGGCATAGGACTATCGTGGAGATGCTTTTAGAGCGCGAGGATGTTACTCCCGACACTCCAGACAATTGGGATAAAACACCCCTCTTGTGTGCAGCTGCAAATGGGCATAGGACTATCGTCGAGATGCTTTTGGAGCGCGAGGATGTTACTCCCGACACTCCAGACAATGGGGGTCAAAGACCTCTCTCATGGGCAGCTGCGAAGGGGCATGCAGGAATCGTCGAAATGCTTTTAGAGCGCGACGATGTTACTCCCAACACTCCGGACAATATGGGTATAATACCTCTCTTGTGTGCAGCTGCAAATGGGCATGGAGGAATCGTCGAGATGCTTTTAGAGCGCGACGATGTTACTCCCAACACTCCAGACAATATGGGTCAAACACCACTCCTGTGGGCGGCTGCAAATGGGCATACAGGAATCGTCGAGATGCTTTTAGAGCGCGAGGATGCTACTCCTAACATTCCAGACAATGGGGGTCGGAGACCTCTCTCATGGGCAGCTGCAAATGGGCATACAGGAATCGTCGAGATGCTTTTAGAGCGCGAGGATGCTACTCCTAACATTCCAGACAATGGGAGTCGGAGACCTCTCTCATGGGCAGCTACAAATGGGCATACAGGAATCGTCGAGATGCTTTTAGGCCACGAGGATGTTACTCTCAACACTCTAGAGAATGGGGGTCGAACGCCTCTCTCGTGGGCAGCTGCGTTTGGGGAAGAGGACATCGTCAAGATGCTTTTAGAGCGGGGGGATGCCACTACTAACACTGCGGATGAAGAGGGTCGGACACCTCTTTGGTGGGCAGCTGGGTATGGGCACGGGGGTGTTGTGAAGATGCTTTTGGATCGCCAGGATATCATTCCCAACATTGCGGATAAAGACGATCGAACACCTCTCTTATGGGCAGCTGGAAATAACTGTCGGGACATTGTGAAGATGCTTTTGGACCGTGAAGATATCATTCCCGACATTGCGGATAAAGAGGGTCGAACACCTCTCTCGTGGGCGGCTGGGTTTGGGAATGAGGACACCGTGAGGATGCTTTTGGAGCGGGGGGATGCCGCTACCAACATCGCGGATAGAGAGCGTCGGACACCTCTCTGGTGGGCAGCTGAATATGGGCACGAGGGCATTGTGAAGATGCTTTTGGATCGCGGGGATATCGTTCCCGACGCTGCGGATAAGAGCGGTCGAACACCTCTCTCATCGCCTTCGGAGCGCCGTCACTTTAGTCCAGTGGGAATCCTCGCACAACAGTGTACTGTTAGCCAGGACATCGTGATGACGGATCCCACCAACCAAACAGGGGTTGCACCGACTTCCGAAAATCAACACAGACGAGCTCCCAAGCGGCGATTCGGGGATCTTGGTTTTGTTCCTTGCGAGGTCGGTAACAACAACTCCACTGGCCCTTTTCCACCCGAGCGCCCCGAGTCGTCTCGGCGCTCCTCCAAAAGGGCTCGGAGATCTTGACATTTACGACTAATGCCCGCCACCCACCCCCGGACCCTCGGACCCGCTGTACTACTCTGTCGCGCTACTAAATCCTAACCTTGATCCACCCTTCCTAGCTCTCCTTTTTTATTGTTTGCATTGCTCTTGTTCATCCTAGCTATTTACCTACTAATTTTACTGTATTCTATCATCTTTTTTCTTTACCCCTAAGAGCCGTATGGTCTACTGCTTATACAATGCTTGTTCTCGCTCCGTGCTTGGTGACTTGCCTTCTCTCTCCTCGCGCACGCCCCCACCCCCGTTTCACTACTTTGATACCGCATTAGAATTGGCTTTTTACGAGTAAATCGGGTTGTTCTTCATGGTAATTCCCCTTTATGGAGTATTGGTCCCCCCTTCATTGTTTTTCATGTTTTTTTGCATCCTGTTTATTTGCTTGCTTTATTTCTTCATATTGTGACAAGCAGAGGAAAATCCAGTTCCGCAATGTGGTATCATAGCTTTTTATATCTGCTGGTCTATATATTTATTTTCGTTCTAATATCTTCCCATTCCGATTAGAACCGATTTTGGTGGGCTCTATCGAGCCTAGTATGGCTTGTACTGTAGTTGGAATTCTGAAGAATAGATAATTGGTTTCTTACCTCGTTGAGGACATCCCTGGGGCAAGATCTTAACCTATAGACGGCCGTCTAGCACCTCGAGATGGTGCCGGCTGTTAAGGGGGACTCGACGGTTGGAGGGGCACTGACAAGTAGATGATCTTTACTTATCATAGCTTACCCTCTAGCGCCCGGTGGGATATTCAGACCCACCTCAAAGGCAATGCCTCGTTTTGACCCTCTGGTGATAAGAATGTAGGACCGGAGAAAATGAGGAAACACTTTTGCACCGTCTATCGGAAAATGATACCGGTCGACACGCCACCTTCTAGTTTTATCACCTAAAATTTGGAACCAGACGATTAGGTAAACGGGTTCTAAGATGAATTTCCCAATTCCCTCAAATAAAGGCAAATTAGATTTCGGGTGCCGGTAATGTATGAGGCATGACATCAAATTTAACTCAAGGCACTATATAGTGAGGTATACGGCGTAGGATCCTCGAGATCACAATCGAGTTGGAAACTATTTGCTTCTTTTTTTTTTTTTATACCTGGAGGGGAGGCAGGTGTAATTGATTATGCGCCAGACCGCTACAGGAATTTCTCCGTTAATTCCTATTCCCATTTATCAACCTAAACCCACTTTTATATATCCACCTTAGATCTGAGAAACCTTTGCTAGGCTCCACTTGATGGAGCCTAAAGAAAGCATAAAAGAAGGAAAGGACAAAAGTGCTATCATGAGAGTCTTTAAGCGCAGGGGGATATGGAAGAGCGGTAGACTAGTTTTCTACTCTCTCGGCAAGCTAAGGATGGGCTTGGAGAGATATATCTCTAATTAACATCACCGCCAAACTCCCAAAACCCAGCAGACTTAAAAGGAACACTCTAAGCTAACAAAACCTACACCCTAGCGATCACAATCAATCTAGAATCGTCGTAACATCCCGTGATCCTTGGTGATCTCCACAGCCTAAGCCCTGCCCATGGTGCAACTCCTTATGTCTAAGGACGAAGGTCAGAAAAGAAGAATCATTAAACCAAACACCGGATACCTAATGCCCAATAGGAATTGGTACCAACAAAGCCAAAAACTAGTAGCCTAGGCCTAGGGGCATACGATGTAAAAACGACACTCCATGGCTAAGCTCCGAAACACCATGCACCACAAAGCCACATACCCTTTAACCGTATACCTCCTAGTCGTACATCCGCCTGTCCGCACCCCAGCATATCGGTGCAACTGCATATCCGCATCACCACAAGCCTACACAACAACCTAACCGCATGCCCTGTAGGCAGTCCAACACTCTGCATGAAGATACCGTATCATAATAATCTATGACGATATTATGAGAGTCATGGGGGGGGGTTATATAGAAGGACCAATGATACCAAAAAATAGAAGAGGAAATTTAGGAGGAAATCGTGAAGAAATAGTGAACTGTGATTTAGTGGAGGGGGGAATGGGGGTCGTGGTGGGAGGGGGGGGAACCTACCGGATAGGCTGAGAGGGGCTTTGGAGTCAGGATCCTCTTGGATTTTTTTGATATTAACCGAGCCAGGAAGGAAGCCTTCAGGTAGCTCGGTAGTTCGTGTATGTCTAAGGTATGTGCCTAGTTCGAGGGCTGCCCCACTGCTGGGGTTTCGTATCTCGGGAGCGACGCCCTCTCGCTCCAAAAGCGACTTCACACCCCCTCATGGCGGTTCTCCGCAGACTAGGCGGGTGGTGTTCGGCTGAGTGTGGCGTATGCAGTGCTGGATATCCTGTTACTTTAATGGCAACTTTATAACTCCCTCACGCGTGCGCCTCAGACAACACACATGGGTTGCTTTTGGCCACGCTCGATGTCTATTGTACGGGCATTAGCACCCTTCCTCTCTACGATAGCATCTTTATAACATCCTCATGACCTCCTACGCTGTCCACACAGGGGTCATTCTACCCATAGTATCTCTTACATTTATATCCCATTCCTCCATCGCCAATAATGTAGCAACCACCCCCATCCCGAAAAATGATCCGCCATCGACCCTCAAAACCGCCAGGGTCTCCCCTGCTATAAGAACTGGCTCAAACCAATTTCTATCATCATGATAGTATCCCAAAGCAGCTGCGATATGTACTCTTCAGATTCAACCAGAAGCCCCAATCTAGGGGGTCTTACACTCTCAATCTTCCCTTTGTTTATGCGCTTTTCCCAATATCCAGAAGTATATATCACAAGGACAACTCTTGCGCAATCCAACAACAACAAAAAAACCTGAGCTTCACAAAACACCCCGGAGAATCTGAATGAATATTGACCAAAATATGAGGGTGCGGCTGTGCCCCTCGATCCTCCCACTATGTACTTAGGTGCGTCCTTACACCCCCGCTCAGGTACGGCAACAACTGATCGAGGTCATTGAGGGTGCCGGCCTGCCGCTAAGCCTCACCACCCTAAATCAAGTCACAGCGCAATCGTTGGTTGAAGCTTTGCTAGAAAAACAAAATATTAGCAGGGGAAGGGGGCCTAATCCAGATTACAGTGGCATGAATATTAATGATAATAATAGAGGGTAAATAAAATCTAGATTGAACAAAGGGATTTAACGGTTGAAGTCTAAATAGAGGCAGCTACAGTGGGTGATTTCTGCGAGGGGTGGTGTTAGAATTTGCGTCCACCAATCGCCACTGCATTTCCTCACGGAGCTGGTGCAATCGGTTTCTGGACCAGTAGCCTTTGTTGCTCTTTTGACTTCTCTGGCTTAATTCTTTTCTTTTTCTCTTCTCAAACCCAATTTCTTTTTACACCAATGCTCAATGGAATCTTCATCCTCTCTGTATGGTCCCTCTTGCTATAAGTTAATCGCATGTTACCGTACCCTAATCCCACACCCTATGAAAATTGTAAAACTGGGATTGAAGGAGTGTCATGTGGTATCACTCGGACTCAGAATGGATTCCATTTTGTCACCTCCGCAGGTTGTCAACACGAAACTCCCTTGTTATAAAGGCCCCTATTTAACTAGTGCTTCCTGTCATAATGTAATAGGAGCACATCAAGATGTGTGGGTGGGTCACTTCAACAAGGCACCTGTTACCAAGATTAGTGAAGCAGAGCATTGTCCCGTATAATGTCGATTGAGGCCTGAAGGTTCCTCCAAATTCATACCAACCTATGTGAAGATACAAGCTGTACTATTTCATATTTATTAAGACTACCAGGTGCACTCTTCACATAGTACATCGTTCCCGCGGTGTCGCGGTCGATTTCTCACAATCTACCTCATCTTTCTAAAGGCTCCCGCGAAATAGGGTGCCAAGCCCAACGTATATATTCTATCACTTCTAATAGGTGGTGCATTTATAAAAGGCAAGTTAACTCATTTATATATGTGCAGAGTGTAGTGGGAAGGAATGAGTGTTGGGGGGGGAGGTTTTCATAAGGGCAACCTAGCCGAAAAAATGGCATTAATCATAGATTTCGAAGGGGTAGTAAGCGATGGAGGTTGTCGGAGCTTCTATTCTCATCCTGAACGGAATTACCCACAATATTACCCCCCGCTTTAAATAATGAACTTTTGTTCTTCTACTTGGGGAGCTGATACGAAATGCTTCCGTCAGGCCGGAGAAGAGAAATTCGGGGGAGTTGGGGGGTTGACAGACTGACAGCATTTGCTAGTTGGGGTACCGCTGCATGGAAGCTCTTGTTGAGAGCAGTCGCAGCAAGTGAGACATGCCATGAAGCTATTAGAGAAAATCTTTGGGTGGCTGGTTCCTCGCAGCGAAGGAGAAGGTGCGGTTTGTGGTGTGGGGTAGTGCAGCGGCTTTAGCGGTTTAGGTGGTCTAGGCGATAACCGCTGCGTGGGGGGACACCGAGGGTTGGAAAGAGCAGCATTCTGAGGCCGCAGCGTGACGCGTATGCACTGGCATGGGGACAGGCAAGCTATGAAGAGTTTTTTCCGACTCATTTTTCCCTCCTCTCTGACATTTCTTCACATAAGTTCTTCGCACCCAACCTGATTAATCGTAAACTTCACTGCTTGATATAGATTCTGTGTCTCCACTTTTGACACTACACTCCACTATGCAAAAACCCCGTCCCTGATCATTGCCTCCCCATCGACAATTGTCGGCACTGCCAAAATCCAAGATCCGCGAGTGATGAGACATCAATGACAATCCCGTCCCTTATATCATCTTTACCGTGATATTGGATGGTATCACATTACTCTGTGTGGGTATGGCGGGATGTCCGTGCCTTGTGCGATACGAAAAATTGGGAATGTACTGTGCTAGTAGAAAACACCTGACGAGCTACACGAATAGATTAAGATACAAAAAGGGGAAATTGAGCTCTGGACGGGCCCCCCATAGGAGTTAGCGATTTTAGAGGATAAATTCGTATAACTAGCCATGCTACCTTCTACTGACAAAACTAGAAATAGCTAGTCGACTGCAGAATGTCGATTACCATCACATTAAACTCCATTAACCCAATAGGATTTCAAGCGACATATCAACCATGGCGACTGACTCACAAAGTGGTCAGAGAAAAACCAAATTCGAAGGGGAAAGGGAAAATGGCAAGGGTCCTGAGGTGGAGCTATGCACCCCCGGAGGTTAGTAGGCACGTGTTACAGGTAGTCAATGGGGATGTTGTGGGACGCAACATCTGTGGTGTTCCGTAGGCACTGAAAACCAATGCCCGTCAGACCCCCACGGCAACTACATCTTTCCAAAGCCAGGGACCGTAACTACGCCCCATCCCCGTCCTCCAAATTGTAGGAGATCGTTGTTCTGCTGGGTACATTTTGAAAATTGGGGTTGCCGTCTCCCCTCCTGGGGGGCATCCTCACCATAGCCTCCCACCCCCCTTTCGAGGTCAGGAAGTGGGCGCTCCGCGATATCCGGAATCTGGATTGAAATCCTAACGGCCAAACAGGCCGGTGTCTAGCCCCGTGCCTATTGGGTCCGGTGCCCCCCCCGCTGTAATTCTGCCCTTTACCGCATTTGGGACTGTTACCTGGTCACAGGCATGGGCTCGCCGGGGTTGATATACTATCGTTCGGCAGTAGTTTCGCCACTCCCCCACGTGCATTTCGGGCAGCCCGCATCAGTGGTGCGCGGCTGCTTATCCTGCTTGGCCTTGTCGTCGGGATTTCAGAGCATTTCTTCGTGCTGAGATCACCGGGCACTCGAGGCATCGTGCAGTATCGGCTATCGATCAAGTGCAGACCGGTACCGGTATTATAGTCGCTTTGTTAATTGCGACTAATGACCTAGCTACTGGAGGCTATAAAAAGGCGGCAGGGGTTATTGCGTAACCTTAAATTAGGTAAATTGGTGACAGACTTTCACGGCGAAAACTAATTAGCACTTCAAGCATCGTTCTTTAAATTACTCGGCCGTATGGCAAGTGATCCAGCATCATATCGGGTTGTTAATAGCAACCGGCAGGAGTTCGTATGGGTTTTGGTCCGATTTCATTTTTCTCCATGTTCTTTATGGGCTGGGTGCAAGTGCCGATGACCCTCGGGAAGTCTGTGATGTATCTGACACTTTTTTTTTGGCTCTTGGAAGCTGTGTGCTGGCGGGAGATAATGGGGCGTGGCCCCGATGGTAAGCCAGCAAACCCGCAGTAGCGCATACAGCGCCGGTAGTTGTCTCGTTTGGCAGCGGTTATTTGCATGCGGGTGGGGGGATCTGGGCGCGGGGAGCCCAGGCTAGTCCATCATGCGATAATGTATTTCGCCCCAAGTAGAGAGAACATGGGAGGGTGAGGAGGGAAACTACAGTATTGCTGGTAACTTAAGTACATGCTCCTGAATCTGTGGGGATGTAACGAGGTGGTCTACTTACCTCCCGCAATTCAATAAAGTGTTCGCTCACCCTTGATACCCATGCCCATGCTTTGGTCCAGTGGCAGGGTTGCCGCCATTGCAGCATTTCAATACTAAATCGGCGGAAAGTAGGAGGACTGGATGAAGCTTTTATTCCATGTCACACACCTGGAATTGTCTGATATTACTATCTCTTGGACTGGTGAAACGGTGGAAATTTTCATGCCACCCCTCTCAGCCTCTCCGGTGTGGGTTGATAAGCAGCTTTGTTAATTACAGTACTACAAATTTGCACCTGCGCAAACACGAGACCATAGCTAATATTAGCAATATGATCTTATTTCCGCACTGTCACGGACAATCACCGGGATGGCATAAAATTTTTCACCTTTTCACTCGTCTAAGAAGAGATCGGAGGTGCGAATATGCAAATTTCAGCTCGCTGCTGCGGCTGACTCAAATCTTCAATTACCCAGCCCCCGCCAGGTAGACCACCCGAACATCTCCCCACCCGAACAAATTCTGACTGGTTAGTTTTGTACAAAGAAACCAGCGGTGGTCAGCACAGTAGCAACGATCCGCCAAGTAAGCCACGTGAAATTTTCTTAGCTGCGTTTGGGCGTTCGGGTCCCTGATGAGGTTCTCTATCCTGGTAATACCGAAACCAGGCTCTTACCAGTTATTTTGCGGGAGCTACCAGTCATAGTTACACCTCGAGGCGAATGAAAGACACGTATATATAGGATAGGGAGCACCGGTATCGGGGCCATTCTGAAATGACACATACCGACAGGCTGGATTTACGCGGAGGGGGGTCATACGATTTGTGATCTCTCTGGTGATTTTGGGCTTTCCTTGGCTGTCTTCTCCCTACATGAGTTTCCTCGGCATAGAAATGATTGGAAAACACTAGTGAAGAAATAAATCAAATCACCACTTGTTTTCTGGGCCCTAGAAAGCCTATAAGCCCATCTGGGCCCCTGAGTTATCACGGAATCGCATCCACGGCGAAACGAAGTACCCACAAAACGCATCATGGAGGGAATAACAAATATGCAATTGTTCAGTTTCGGTAATGTCGACTATGGGAACGTAACTAATAGCTACAATGGGACCATCACTTTGAACAAAACAGATGACGAAGATAATCAGATTAGGCAGTGGCTCTCACCACTAGAGCCCCGGCACCGACATCAAAGTGTGCAAGCCGACAGGGTGAATGCCGTGGGAGGTTGGCTTTTGGAGAGGAGCGAGTTTCGAGAGTGGAGTTGTAGCGAAGGGATACCGGAGAAGGCTGTTTTATTCTGCTACGGTGATCCGGGTGTGGGGAAGACTCACATCAGGCCAGTTAGAAAGCTCTCGCTAACGGGTGGAAATTACTGACGGTCAGAAAAATTAGCTCCTTGATTATTGACTGTTTGTGCGATCAAGTTCGTAATCGAGATATCGCCGTTGCTGGGCTGTACTGCGATTATGCTACACAGGGGGAGCAGGCTACCACAAACATGTTGGGCGCAATCCTCAAGCAGCTTTTCGAAAGAGATGGAATCCCAGAGCGGCTGCGGCAGATTTTTCGTGCAGAGAAAAGGGGGTTAGGCGGACGGGCTGTGCGACTTTTAGACTTGGTGGGAATACTGAAGGCCACGATTGCATCGCTACTAGAAGTATTCATCTGCATCGATGGCTTAGATGAATGCCTTCCGAAAAAGTCGACGAGAACTTCTTGATTCACTGCAGGACATTGTACGGGCATCGCCGACCACCCGGGTGCTCCTTTCAGGGAGACCTCACATTCGGGACGAGGTTAAGAGTCATTTCACTGGGGCGGTTATGATAGCAGTCATTCCTACTATTAAGGATATTGAAAGATACCTGGAGATGAGACTAGATAATGATCCCACACCAAGCGCGATGGACGACGATTTTGTTGAAAGTCACCGGTGATCACTGCGCTTTCATGCATTATTCCTTTGTACCTTTTCCTATACAGTTAAACACTCGTTATTAGTTTCCTTTGTCATTCATTATCAAGCAAAAAAGGGGAATCACTATACCTGGTTGTATAGTAGAGCGGAGGATGCGCACTGATGTCCGAAGACGATCGGAAAGCAAAGCGAGCAGGATAAAAGAAGAACGAAAACGAGGGACCGGAATTCCACTGATGCGGTGCCATCACCGGAGGGACTTCTGGCCGTCTCGGGAGGTTGTCAGAACCTTCTCCATATCCTGGTCACAGGAATTGACTGCACAGGAAAGCTTCTGTATTTTCCATATAAACCCAGTACTTCTCCGTAGATAGAACAATAAGCAAGACACGATTCCCCGCATTGACAAAGTTCCATTCGCCTTGACTTCACATCTTTCTTCCCTTCATTTTAAGTTTCTCCTCTACGATCGACAGCCCATAACAACAGATTTGAGGGCTGAGATTATGAGAGTGGTTCCAAGAAAGATTTCCCAAATGTGTGCAGAAGCAACCATTTTAATCAATTTAGGCCTTGTTTGATGTTCGCTGACGACAAAATATAGATTTCTTCTCGTTTCCCTTAACATTGACGCAGTGCTGGAAGAGGTTACAATGCATCAAAGAAAGAAAAAGCTACATGAGATGTCCCAGGGGAATGGCCTTCGGGGTGCATATTCGGCAACCTTGCAGCGAATACAGGCACAGAAGGGAAGCAGGTCGAGACTGGGTATTGAGGTACTAATGTGGCTATCACACTCGGAGCGACCCTTACATGCCAGCGAGTTGTGTGATGCCATGGGAGTGGAAATCGGGTCTGCAGACTTAAATCCACACAATATTCCTTCGATAGAAACTTTGCTAGGATGTTCCCTCGGGCTCGTAATACTTGAAGCGTCCTCGTATACTCTCCGTCTCGTCCACCGCACTCTTCAAGAATATCTATCCAATAATAGTGGCTTGTTTCACAGGCCCCACTCGATGATTGCCGAGGTTTGTTTAACATACCTCAACTCTCAGTGCATCAGAGACCTTCCGCCTACCCTTGATTGGCGCCAGTTGCGAAAATCCTTGCTCCGATACGCCTCTTGTTACTGGGGAACACATGCCAGAAGGGAAACCACGGAAAGTGTGAAGACGCTGGCACTGAGGCTTCTCGTTGAATTCGATAAGCATGTATCTTCTGAGGTACTCTTAGGATATGGCGCTGATGGGCCGGATTGGGAGCTTTCCGGGAACATCCCCACAGGGTTTACAGGGCTCCATGGCGCTGCGTATCTTGGGGTCGAGGAGATAGCGGTAGGTTTATTAGAGGTGAGGAAATGGGACCTCAACGCACCTGATACTGGGGGTAATACTGCAATCTCGTGGGCTGTCATAAAAGGTCACGGTGCCGTAGCGAAGGTGCTTTTAGCACGAGAGGGTCTCACTCCCAACACTGCAGATAAAAGCGGCCGTACACCACTTTCTTGGGCAGCTCAGTTTGGTAATAAGGACATAGTGAAGATGCTCTTGGAGCGGGAGGATATCACTCTGGACACCGCAGATGAAGATGGTCGAATCCCTCTCTTGTGGGCCGCTAAATTTGAGAATAAGGACATCGTGAAAATGCTCTTGGAACGGGAGGATATCACCCCCGGCATCTCGGATAAAGAGTGTCTGACACCTCTCTTGTGGGCAGCTAAAAATGGGAATAGAGGAATCGCTAGGATGCTCATCGCGAGAGAAGATGTTCCTCCTGACCCTACCGATCATAGGGGTCGAACGCCGCTCTCGTATGCGGCCAGAAACGGGAATGGGGACATCGTAAAGATGCTCTTGGGGCGAGGAGATGTTGCTCCTAACACCACCGATGAATATGGCCGAACACCTCTCTTGCGGGCAGCTGAATATGGCCATGAGGACATCGTGAAGATGCTCTTGGCACGAGAAGATGTTACTCCTAACACGGCTGATAGATGCGGTCGAACACCGCTCTGGTGGGGAGCTGGAATTGGGCATAGGGGTGTCGTGAGGATTCTTTTGGAACAGGGGAATGTGTCTCCCAACGCTGCGGATAATTACGGTCAACCACCACTCTTGTGGGTAGCTGAGTTTGGGAATGAAGACATAGTAAAGATGCTTTGGAGAGAGAAGATGTAACCTACTCCTAAGTACCTCGAGAATCCCAAGTGGAACTCTGGAGATACTGATAGGATAGGAGGGAAAGTCTCGGTGGAATATCTTCAAGAGATATAAGATAGATGAGGGACAAATAGAGTGACCGTTCAACTTGTAGTATATTAAAGAAGAGCGTTCCTGTGAGGCTTGAGAGACTGAATCCTTATGGGATAGCAGGCTCTTTAAATACAAATAAAACATAACCAAATATCCTGTGCCTAACGCAAACACTTACTATGCTGAGATAGTATCGAAGCAAACAACTAAGTCCTAGAACATAGGTATAGAGGCGACAGGATGTAACTAACAAAACAAGTAATGGAATCAAACAATAAAGGATCGCTACTAATGTACTAATCCAGTAGTACTAGTAGGAAAGCAGAAGGTTGCCTAAAGGGTACAAGGGTAGCAAAGGGAGCTATAAGCGAACTTAAGAATAAATAACCCAATAGGAAACTATAACAAATAAGGAAAGTACAAGGTAAGAAGAGCAGCGCTACTATTGTAGAACGTAAATAGGAAACATCCAACATCAGGTAGGTACAGTAGCGAGAACAATAGGCAGATTCCGTTAGAGAAGATGTCACTCCCAACATTGTAGGTAAAGGGGGTCGAACAGCTCTCTTGTGGGCAGCCGAAACAGGCAACTGGGGCATTGCAAATAGGCTTTTAGCACGGCGGGATGTTAGCCCCAACACTGCCGATATAGATGGCCGAACGCCTCTCTCGTCGGCAGTAGTAAATGGACATGAGCACATTACGAAGCGGCTTCTGGAACGGGAGGATATAATTCTCGACACTGTGGACAAAGATGGTCGAACACCTCTCTTGTGGGCGGCTGCAAACGGGCGCGAGAGCATTGTCAGGATCTTTTTGCAACGAGAGGATATCACTCCCAACACTGCTGATAAAGACGGCCGAACACCTCTCTCCTGGGCAGCTGGAAATGGCCATGGGGACGTTGTGGGAATACTTTCCCAGCGACGAGATATTACTCCCAACGCTGCTGACAAGGACTGTCAAACACCTCTCTTGTGGGCAGCTAGAAATAGACATGAGAACGTTGTGAAGGCGCTTTTGGGGCTGCAGGATCTCACTCCCGCCACTACGGAAAATGGGGGTCGAATGCCTCTCTCGCTGGTCGCGGAACGTGGACACATTAGTATAGCGGAAATGCTCCCAGAGAGGTGCGGCGTTAGCCAGGGAATCGTGACGACGGACTTCACTAGTCAAACATCCCTTACACGGGCCCTCGGAGAGCCACACGGGCGAACCCTAAAGCGGTCTTTCGAGCATCAGAGTGTGGTTCCTCCCGAGGGGTCTCGCGACGGCGCAACAGAGAGTTTTCAACCCAACCCCTCAGAGTCGCCCCAGCGCCCCTCCAAAAGGTCGCGGTGATCGTGGTATTCCCAACCTATGCTCGTCACCCAACAAACCCTCCCACTTGCTGTATTGCACTATCGCACCATTGAGTTTCGCCCTCGATTCACCCCCCATACTCTCCTTTTGTATGATATTGCCTGTACTATTCCATCGAGCCCTGTCTATCTCCCTAGCAATCTTAGTGTATTATCTTACTTTCTCCATTTGCGTTAGTAACCTTACGGTGTATCAGTTGTGCAACGCCGATCCTTGCTCAGGGCTTGATGACCTTTTTCCTCTTTCTTTCTTTGCCCCCACTTCTCCTCAGCGCTCTTTCCCACTGCCGTTTCGTTACAAGGTGTTTTGTGGCCGCTAGCTCGGTAGAGTAAAGTAGGTGGCCTTTTCATTCAATGGAATTTTTTCAATTTTTCTTCTATAGAGTGTTAGTTTGGTTTTAATCGTAGTTTTATTTCCCTGCCAATTTAGTTCTTTACCAATGTCACATCGTTTAGAAGAGAAAAAAAAGAAAAATCCTGTTCCAGAGTGTGGGGGTTTTTCGTGTCTTTCCCTGTTTCCTCCTATCATAGACCCTTTCCTATTAGAATTAACTTTGGGGATTTTGTCAAGTTTGATGTGACTTAATCTATAGTTAAAATCTTGTAAAATGCAGGATTTCTCTCCCAGTCGAGGACATTCCTGGTAGGCTGTAATAGCAAAAACTGGTTTGCGTGAATTCCCATTTGCCTTAGGCCAAGTCAGACCAAACCCGATACCTGTAGTGGCTGACTGAAAACGGCCAAATTTAACCTAATACACTGCATCGTGCGATATCTAGAATGGGCTTTATAAGACCCCGGTTAGGTTGGAAACGATTCGCAGATTTTTTAGATAGTCTAGAATATCTAGTCCAAGAACGCCCAGCTCGGGGCAATGTAGATATAGCCTGGAGCTGCCTTTGGTATTGCAAATTATATTAGAAATCAGCGATCACAAAAGGCCAGTCCAAGCCGGACTGTAGGCAAGTGGCTTTCCAAGACCAGGTGGAGGGCTGTCCTACAGTTTGAGATACCTCAGGTGAGTTTAGTGGTTGCATGGTTGCCTTTCCTCTAGCTGTGTTTCCTTGGCACGGTGATGATTGCACAGCAGTACTGTACTGTACTGTACGGAAGGAATGAGCCAGATCACCCCCTCTTTTTCGTGTCCTCTGGAAAGTTCATAACCCGTTTGGCTCTTTTAATTATCGCAGAACCACATCCACCGCGAGACGAATCACTTACAAAGCCCGTTATTGAAAGAATAACCAATATGCAATCCTTCGGTTCCGGTAATTTCGACTGCGGGAACGTAAATAATAGCTACAACACCATCACCTTGAAAAACAAGGCTGTCACTGTGAATAAAACAGACGACGAAGATAACCAGATCAAGCAATGGCTCTCACCACTGGAGCCCCGGCATAGACATCAAAGTGTACAAGCCGACCGGGTGAATGGTGTGGGAGGTTGGCTTCTGGAGAGGGATGAGTTTCGGGAGTGGGGTAGTAGCGAAGGGATACCGGAGAAGGCTGTTTTATTCTGCTACGGGGACCCGGGTGTGGGGAAGACTCATATCAGGTCAGTGGGAAAGCTCTCGCTACCAAGTGGAAATTACTGACGGTTAGAAATATTAGCTCTTTAGTTATTGACTGCTTGTGTGATCAAGTTCGTGATCGAGATATCGCCGTCGCTGGCCTTTACTGCGATTACCTTGCGCAGAAGGAGCAGTTTGCGACAAACTTGTTGGGAGCAATCCTCAAGCAGCTTTTAGAGAGAGATGGTATCCCAGAGCCCTTACGGCAGGTTTTTCGTTCAGAGAAAAGGGGACTTGGAGGACGAGCTGTGCAACTTTCAGAGTTGGTAGGAATGATGAAGACGAAGATCGCATCGCTACGGGAAGTGTTCATTTGTGTCGATGGTCTAGATGAATGTCTTCCGAACAATCGACGAGAACTTTTAGAGTCACTGCAGGACATTGTACGGGCTTCGCCGACCGCACGGGTGTTCCTTTCGGCGAGACCTCACATTCGTGACGAGGTTAAGAAATATTTTACCGGTGCGACTATGATCGCCGTCATTCCTACCATTGGGGATATTAAGAGATATCTTGAAATGAGATTAGATAGAGATCCCACACCGAGTGCAATGGACGAAAATTTAAGAGCTGAGATTATGAGGGTAGTTCCGAGAAAGATTTCGCAAATGTGAGTAGAAACAACCAATCTAACCCTGGCTGGATATTCTCTAACAACAAAATGTAGATTCCTTCTCGTTTCCCTTAACATTGACGCAATCCTGGAGGAGGTCACGGTCCATCGGAGAAGGAAAAAGCTTGATGAAATGATCCAGGGGAATGGTCTTCGGAGCGCGTACTCGGCGACCCTGACCCGAATAAAGGAGCAGAAGGGCAGCAAGTCGAGACTGGGCATGGAGGTGCTAATGTGGCTGTCACATTCGGAGCAGCCCCTAAATGCTGACGAGTTATGCGATGCTATGGGGGTAGAAATAGGGTCAACAGACCTGAATTCTGATAATATTCCTACGATTGAAACACTTCTGGGATGCTCTTTAGGACTTGTAACAGTCGAAGCGTCAGCATACACTGTTCGTCTTATCCATTACACTCTTAAAGAGCATCTGGCCAATAATTCCGACTTGTTTCACAGCGCCCACTCGATGATTGCCGAGGTTTGTCTAACATACCTCAACTTTCAGAGCGTCAGAGACCTTCCGCTTACCCATGATTGGGCCTGGCCGTGCAAAACATTACTTAAATATGCCTCTTGTTACTGGGGAACACATGCCAGAGGGGGAATTACGGAAAATGTGAAAGCGCTGGCACTGAGGCTTCTCGATGGATTCCATAGGCATGTATCCTCTTGGGTACTCTTATCCTCTAATAGTGATATTTATGATAATACTTGGGAATGGAGGCTGGATGGGAGTAGCATCATGGGGTTTACGGGCCTCCACTGCACTGCATATCTTGGGGTCGTGGACATAGCAATCGGTTTCTTAGAGTTGAATAAGAAATGGGATCTCAACGCAACTGATGCGGGGGGTAATACGGCAATCTCGTGGGCTGTCAGAAGAGGGCATGGGGCCGTAGTAAAGATGCTTTTAGCACGGGAGGAGGTCACTCTCAACACTGAGGATAACCATGGTCGAACGCCTCTCTTATGGGCAGCTCGTGAGGGGCATAGGGACATTGTAAAGCTGCTTTTGGAGCGTGAGGATATTATTCCCAACACTAAAGACAAACGCGGCCAAACACCTCTCTTGCTGGCTTCTCTATATGGGTATGAGGAAATCGTGAGCATGTTTTTGGAACGGGAGGATATCACTCCCAACACTGCAGATAACATTGGTCGAACACCTCTCTCGATGGCAGCTGGAGAGGGGAGTGGAGACATTGTACAGATGCTTTTGAATTGTGATGATATTATTCCCGACGCTACAGATAACGATGGTCGAACACCCCTCTCGTGGGCAGCTGAAGGGGGGCATAGGGGCATTGTAGAGATGCTTTTGAAGTGTGACGATACTATTCCCAACGCTACAGATAACGATGGTCGAACGCCTCTCTCGTGGGCAGCTAGAACGGGGCATAGCGACATTGTAAAGATTTTTTTGGACCGTGGGGAGTTTATCCCCGGCACTGCAGATAATGGTGGCCTAACACCTCTCTTCCTGGCTGCTGTGTATGGGTATGAGGAAATCGTGAGCATGTTTTTGGAACGAGAGGATATCAATCCCAACACCGCACTGAACGATGGTCGAACACCTCTCTCGCTAGCTGCTGAATTTGGACATGAGGAACTCGCGAGAATGCTTTTCAAACTGGAGGATGTCACTCCCAACACATCCGACAAAGACAGTCAAACACCTCTCTTGCTTGCTGCTAAAGGTGGGAATGAGGGAATCGTGAGGACACTTTTGGGGTGGGGGGATCTCACTCTCAACACTACCGATAAAAACGGCCGAACAGCTCTCTCGTGGGCAGCGGGTATGGGGTATGGGGGCATTGTAAAAATGCTGTTAGAGCGGGGGGGTGTCACCCCCGACACTGCGGATGTGGACGGTCGAACACCTCTCTCTTGGGCAGCAGCACATGGGCGTGGGGATATTATAAAGATCCTTTTGGGGTGCGAAGATGTTACTCCCGACACTACGGATAAATACGGTCAAACACCTCTCCTGTGGGCAGCTGCAAACGGGTATGAGGGGGTTGTAGAGTTGCTTTTGGAATGCTGGGATGTCGCTCCCAACACCGCTGATAAAGACGGTCGAACACCTTTCTTGTGGGCAGCTGGAAGCGGACATGTGGGTGTCGTGAAGCTGTTTTTGCGCCGTGCGGATGTTGTTCCTGACACTGCAGATGTAGACGGTCGAACACCCTTCCATTGCGCAGCGGAAAAGGGAAATGTGGACATTGTAAAGTTGCTTTTGGAAATGTGGGACCTGGCTCCAAACACCCCGGATAAATTCGGTCAAACACCGCTCTTGTGGGCAGCTGCAAATGGGCGTGAGGACATTGTTAAGGTGCTTTTGGACCGTGAGGACATCATTCCCAACACTGCTGATCAATGCGGTCGGACTCCTCTCTTGTGGGCAGCTGCAAATGGGCGTGAGGGGGTTGTGAAGATGCTTCTGAATCGTCAGGATATCATCTCCACCCTTGCCGACGAAGAGGCTCGAACACCTCTGCTGTGGGCAGCTGGAAACGACCATCGGGGCGTTGTGAAGATGCTTTTAGATCATGAGGATACCATTCCCGACACTATGGATAAAGACGGTCGAACACCCCTCTCGTGGGCATCTGCATTTGGGAATATGGACATCGTGAAGATGCTTTTAGAACAGCAGAATGTCACCCCCGACACTGCTGATAAAGACGGTCGAACACCTCTCCTGTGGGCAGCTGAGAACGGGCATGATAGCATTGTAGAGATCCTTTTGGAACTGAAGGATGTCACACCCGGCAGTACAGATGAAGGGTGTCGAATACTTCTCTCTTCTCCTGGGGAGCGGGGTAACCTTAGCCTGGAGGGAATGCTTGCGGAACAGTGTACCGTTAGCCAGGACACCGTGATGACGGATCTCACCAGCCAAACAGGGGTTGCACATACTTCCGGAGAACAACCCCGACGAGCTCTGAAGCGGCGATTTGAGGATAGCGGTTTTGTTCCTCAGGTGGTCGGTAACAACAATTTCACAGGCTCTTTCCCTCCTGAGAGTTCCAGGTGGTCTCAGCACCCCTCAAAAAGGACCTGGAGATCTTGACACTTAGGACCAATCCCAGCCGCCCTCAGGCCCTTGGACTCTCTGTATTACTCTATCGCTCCACTAAACTTTAATCTCCATTCGCCCTCCCTGGCTCTCCTTTTTTATTTGTATTACTCCATCGCATCCTAGCTATCTACCTACCAATTTCACTGTATTTTATCTTCTCTTCTCTTTACCTTGAAGGGCCATATGGCCCAGTGCTTGTTCAATGCCGATTCTCATTCAAGGCTTGCTGACTTCCTTTCTCTCTCTCGCCCTCCTTCCTCGCTTACACCTCCGCCCCCCTTTTACTACTCTGATATCTTATCAGAATTGGCTTTTCGCGAGCAAAGCAAGTTGTCCTTCATGCTATAGCAATTCCTGTATGGAGTATTGGTTTATTTTTCATCATTGCTCATGTTTTTTGCCTCTTATCTATTTGTTTCTTTTAGTGTTCTTCATATTTTGTGAAAAGCAGAGGGAAATCTGGTTCCGAGGTAGCTTTTTATGAGTATCAACAAAACCGGGGGCCAATCGCCTATCCCTAGCGGCATAAAATGTGAAGACGACAATCCATGACTAAGCGCCTAAATACCGGGGGCCATAAAGACACATTCCTTGTAGCCGTATCTATCCTAGCCGTATGTCTGCCTATCAGCGCCCCCCATATATGTGCAACTACATATCCGCATAATCATTAGACCACAAAAAAACCTAGCAACATGCCCTTTAGGCAATCCAACACCACTCCCCATGAGGCTGCAGTAATAATCTACCAAAGAAGATTAATCAAGGGGGGAGGTTATATAGAAGTACCGATAATACCAAGAAATAGAAGAGAAAATTTAGGAGTAAATTGCGAAGAAAGAGACAATTGAGATTTAGTGGAGGGGTAATGGGGGTCGATGGTGAAAAAAAACCCGAACGGATAGGTAAGTCAGGGTCCTTTAGGAATTTTTTTTGATATTAACCGAGCCGGGAAGGGAAGTTCAGGTGGAGGGAGTAGCTCGGTAGGTCTTGTATGTCTACGGCATGTACCTAGTTGGAGAACTGCCCTGCCGCTGAGGTCTGGTATCTCGGGATCGACATCCTCTCGCTCCAAAACCAACTTCACTATCCCCATAGCGACTCTGCCCAGACTCGGCAAGTGGTGTTCAGCTAATTCTAGTGAACCAGTGCTTAATATCCTCTTATTCTAATAGCAACTTTATAACTCCTTCGTGCGCACCTCCGACAACACACATGGGTGGCTTATAGCCATGCTCGATGTCTATTCTACCGGCCTTAGCACCCTCCTCTCTATAATAGCATCTTTATAACATCCTCATGACCTCCTACGCTGTCCACACGGGAGTTATTCTACCCAGTGTATCTCTTGCATTAATATCCCATTCCTCCATCGCCAATAATGCTGCAATTTCCCCTATCTCAAATAATACCCCTCCCTCGGGGACCCGTCCAACCGCAGGGTCTCCCCTGCTAGGTAGACCCAGCTCCCACCAATTTATACAGTATTCTAATGGATGTGTGGCAAAAGCAGCTGGGAGGTTTGCCGTTCAGATTCAACTGGGACCCAATCTAGGCGGTCTTACACTCTCCATATTTTCTTTGTTTATGTGCTTTCCCCAATAGCCACAAGTATATCTGGCAAGGAAAACTCTTGTGTAATCTAAACAACAGAAATGTCAAAGTAGGAAAAATGGGGTTCGCAGGCAAGTAGCCAATAGACTAAGAGATTTCCCCTGGAACTTAGGCGCTTTGGTGGGGGAATATAGAACGTAAGTTTCATCGTGTGTATACTAAGACTTAGTTCATTCGCTGGCTCTCTCTCTTCGCTGAACTAAACTAAAATCAAACCAACGGCAAAGACAGGTGCATAAGTAAAACAATGCCATATCCTTATCCTCCTATGGATCTCCACACCTATCTCTGTGTTCGCCACATGCCTGATGTTTCCGTGATAACAAAGAAAAGACATTGCTGAGAAAATCCTCCACCCAACACTCCCCCGTATCCGTTACGTCTGCGTATCTCCCGAACTATCCTCCCCACTCCCGCAACGAGGCCAAGCACATCCGTCCAACGGGGAAACCCCCGTAGAACCAGAATGAATATTGACTAAAATATAAGAGCGCGGCTACGCCCCTCAGTCCTCCCATTATTCACTCCGGTGCTTCCTTACACCCACGCTCGCGTACAGCAACAACCGATTGGGCTTGTCTGCCTGCCGCTAAGCCACACTAGCCTAAATAAAATCAGAGCGCAATCATTGGTTGAGCCTTTGCTAGAAAAAAAAATATCCAGAGGAGAAAGGGGACCTAATCTAGATGACAGTGGCATGAATATTAATGGTGATAATTGAAAGTGCATAAAATCTAGAGTGAACAAAGTGATTACCGGTTGAAGCTTACAGTAGATGAGTTTCTACTAGGGGTGGTGTAGGAATTGCGTCTACTCGTGCCAAGGTTGTGGTGGACCACAACCCTCGATTGCTCGCCGGCTCGCAACCGTGGGCACTCTAAAGAGTGCCCGACAGCTCAACACAAATTTACAGCTCAACGCAAATTTGTGGCTTACCATAGTAATAGTGTGGCTCAACACAACTATGTGGCTTACCATAGTAATAGTGTGGCTCAACACAACTATGTGGCTCAACACAACTATGTGGCTCAATATAACTTGTGACTTAGAATCATTTTGTAGCTAAATGTAAAATCCAAGGTGTACATGGGTGGGATATAATAAGAGCATGTTAATTTACATTGGGTTTGACAATCTAGAATGCTGCCTCATTCTTGGCTTTTTTGCTACCAGTCTGGCCCGCCTGGCTTTACATGCAGCCTTTATCTCCTCCAAAAAAGGTTTATGTGCTGCAGTATCAGCTCTTTTCTTAGCATTTTGGGCTTTACGCAATTGCTTTTCAGCCTTTTCCACTTCATCATCCTCTCTTCTTTTCACCATTTTCCTTGCCTCAGAGGCATAAATGACTCCACCTTTTTGTACCTGTCTCCTGTTTGCTGACTTGCGTCTTGCGCTTCTGGCCTCCTCTGCTGCACGAGTATGTTCCAAGTTCTCCAATGCCAATGCTCCAGACTGGGCTTGCGCCAGTCCTCCTTGAAGAACAAGTTTTAACCTCCGCTGGAAAGTGGGGGAAAAAGCTGCTGCCTCACGCTGAAGTTCCTCTCCCTGTCTCTTTAGACTGCGAATTGTAAGTGGCATTGTAAGAGGTGGTACTGGTGGAGGTGTCCTAGGTTCCCTTCGAGGAACAGGTGCTTCACGCAATTTTGAGAGTACAATGTCGGGGTTGTAGGGAATTAATCCAGTCGCTCGGAATGCGGAACATACGGTTGATGTTTTGAAGGTTTGCTGACGTATTGAATGAATTTTGTCCAAGAACTCTACCTTATCAAAGTCACCACATCCAGTTCGAGTGGCTGCTTCAACTGCCTCAGAATGGTAGTGCTTATACGGCTGAAAGACTACAACATCTGAAGGTAGTAACAAATGACTGGTATGCGGTGGCAGGCAGAAAGCCACAATTTTGTGAGCATCGCAGAAATCAATGAACTCTTTGGTACAGTGAGACCCGAAACCATCGAGTAGAAGAAGCCAAGTGATGCCAACTTGCCGCTTTGAGGAATACTTTTCGAAATGTTTTAGCCATTTTATTGTTAACTCATCATTGCTATAACCTGTTTCCGATAGTCCCACAAGGTAGTCGTCCGGAATTGATGTCGTAGTATACCACTGTTGCTCATGAATAGCACCAGGAACAATAATCATTGGTGGAAGAACACAGCCATCTCCAGAAATTGTTTCCCCTACAGTAATTAGTTCTCGATTTGTACTGCTCCCAAGATAGGCCTGCCGGTTTGGATCTCGCGTAATGATCCATTGGTCTCTTCCAATACCGATACGAAATCCGCTTTCATCAAAGTTATACGTATCTGCTGGCTGAATATTGTACTGATTGCATACCCCTTTATACTTCTCAAACCATCTAAGGATATCATCAGGCTGGTGGGCATTCTTGCGGTCTACATCGATAGTTTGTTGTTTGCGGAGAAAGTATTCAGGATGTCTTGCCAGAAATCGCCTTGCCCATTGCTCACTCACAAGTGGAGCAGGTTCAGGGCCTTGATGAGCCTGCTGAAGAACTGTATTTGCACATCCGGAGACCATCTGTATCCGTGCACACGTGCCAACTGTGTCCAAACGGTCGAGATACTGGCACACTGCAGCCTCTTGATCATCTGAGAGCTTTTTGCTGCCTGAGAATCGCTCTTGTTTGGATGGACGCCCAAGCCAACGAGCTCGAAATCGGTGGTATGGTAGTTCAAAGCGCTTTGCAATTGCAGAAAGATTAGGAGTATCTTCCCCAGTTGTATGAAGAAAGGTAAGTGCTGCCTGAATCCGGGCTTCAATATCGATATATGGTTCTACCCGTTCGCTGGGCGGTATAAGAGCTGATTTGGATACTGGGGGCATGATCGTTTTGATTCGTATTTTGTATTTTGTCTGTTATTGGCTTCAAAAGGGATGATTCGTAAGTTGTTGAACAAGAGGATACTGATATTGAGCTAAAATTCCTAGTTGGGTAAATTTTACATAACTATAGCATACAGCATCTAGATCAAGCCACACAGTTTTATTAAGCCACAAAGTTGTGTTCAGCAATAAAGTTATATACAGCTACAAAATTGTATTGAGCCACATAGTTGTGTTGAGCCACATAGTTGTGTTGAGCCATATAGTTGTGTTGAGCCACACTATTACTATGGTAAGCCACAAATTTGCGTTGAGCTGTAAATTTGTGTTCAGCTGTCAGGCACTCTTTAGAGTGCCCACGGTTGCGAGCCGGCAAGCAATCGAGGGTTGTGGTCCACCACACCCTTGGCACGAGTACCCATCGCCACTGCGTTTCCTCACCCTAGCTGGTGCGTGATAGCTGGAATCCCATAGTTGTTAGGCTATCATAGTTAGTTTGGGGTACGACCGGTTTAGGGTCGTGACTGCCACTTGGGGGTTTTTCCCGTTGTGTGGGTTTTTCCTGTTTTGTGTGTTTATGCGCTCTCTTCTGTATCTAGTCTGAGCTACCAGTAGAGAGCTTCCTGTATCGAACATCCACATCGTTATCATCACATACCGGAACCACCACCTACGTGCTTTTCTCTGTGCTTCGCGCCGTTACCTACCCTACCCCAGTTATCATTGGGTCGTGAGCGAGCTGCCATCAGAGTGTCGCTATCAGTGCGATCAATTTCCGGACCAGTAGCCTTCATTTCCCTTTGGCCTTCTCTCCATTAACTCCTTTCATTTCCCTTAACCCAATTTCTTCATGCATCAATGGTCAACGGCATCTTCATTCTCTACGCGATCCCTTTTACTATAAGTCAATCGCATCTCACCGTGCTCTAAATCCCATGCTAGGGGACAATTCTAATTGTAGTAGTGAAAATGTATCATGTGGTATCACTCGGACTCGGGATGGATTCGATTTTGCAACCTCTGCAGGTTGTTAATGTGAAACTCCCTTGTTATAGAGGCCACTATTTAACTACCGCCAACATAATGCAAGTGCATCAAAATGCGTGGGTGGGTCAGTCCAACAAGGCACATCTCACCGCTTTTCGCAAAGCTGAGCATAAAGTTAGTCCCCCACAAAGCCGGTAAGGCCTGAAGGACTTCCTTCAATTTCATACCAACCTATACGAAGAGACAAGCCGTACTATTTCATATTTATTAAAACTATCAGGGGCAATCGTAGCACATGGTAGAGCGGTATCAGGATAAGTTAGTCGATTTTTCACAATCTACCCAATCTTGCGAAGGGCTCCCGGGAAATAGGGTGCCAAGCCCAAAGTATATATTCTATCACTTTTAATAGGTGGTGGATTTATAAAAGGCAAGTTAACTTATTTCTATTATGTGCGGAGTGTAGTGGGAAAGGATGAGCATGGGGGGAGGGCAATGTAGTGGAAAGAAATGGCATTAATCATTGACCTCGAAAAGATGATAAGCGATGGAGGTTGCCAGAGCTTTTGTTCTCATCTTAAACATAATTTTCCACAATCTGTGCTTGTGCTTTAAATAATGAACTTTAGCTCTGGTGCTTGGAGGGCCAATGCGAAGTCCTGCGGTCAGGACACAGGGGGGCGGGAGTTGAGAAAATTCGGTGACTGACAACCAGGGTTCCGAAGAGTCCGATCGGACAAGTCTTGGAGGAAGGACCAGACTTCGCGGCCCAGGTTGATGTCAATCACTGGACCCAACTAACTCTGATGGTCCGGTCTGGTCCGGACAGGTCCTAGACTAGTCTTTATATTAGATTGCATAGTCACGTAATATCACTCACTTTGCAGTTAGAAAAGGAATTGATACTTGTGAATCTATTTTTGCTGCCTCAAATATAAGTGAAGCACTGTTATCACTCCCACTCTCCTGAGATTCCACTGTATAATCGATGGAAAGAATGAGTTTATTTAAGCAATGTTTTATTTGAACGTAATATATTGTGATAAAAGGAGCAAGATGCAAAATGGGATGCTAATTCTGTCAGAGGGCCATGCATATCCGATTGCTTGGCGGGCCTGGTCAGTCCAGTGCTGGCCAAGTCAGGTCTGCTAATCCAGACCATCCTGTTGGTCTAATTTCCACCGCTAGACTACACTTGACTTTCGACCAGACTAGCTGGTCCAGTTCAGTCTTGCACGGACCATTCGGAACCCTGCTGACAAACTAACGACATTTCCAGATTCAAGGATCAGGGGATATCGCGTGGAGATGAGATTCATCTCACTATTATGGATGAAGACCATAACCAGTTGGGATGCAGCTGAATCGAAGCTCTTGTTGAGGGTAATCCCAGCGGGTGACAAATACGATGTATCTCTCATGAAAGAACTTTTGGGGGCTGGTTCCTAGTAGTGAAAATGAAAGTACGATGTTGGGCTGTGGCGTGGTAGTGCGGCTTTAGCAATTTAGATGGTCGAGGCAACAACCATTGCATTGGGGGCACCTTGTGCTAGAAAGAGCCGCATTGTGAGGCCGGGCATGCACTGGCGGACCGACTCGGAAGCTATGAAAGGTTTTCTCCTATTAATCATTTTGCCTTCCACCCTTTTTCCTTTAGAAGCATCCTCTGTGTTCTTAATTTCCATCAAGACTTTCCTTCCTTGACATAGAACTTAATTAATCATGAACCTTACTGCTTAATATTAATGCTGTGTCTTCACTTTTGCCATTGCGCTCTAGCACGCAAAACTCTCACCACTAATCATTGCTTCCCCATCGACAAGCATCAACACTGCGCAAGTCCGAGATAACTGAGTGATAACGAAATCCTCCCTTTTGTCAGTTTTAGTGTCATCATGAATAGTATGAAATTACTCGGTCTGTGCACGAGGGAATATACCTACCCTGTACAGCTCGTAAAAAGGGGAATCTAGGTGTGGGAAGCAATCGCTGAGCTAGCTTGAGATACAAAAAGGGGAAATTGTGGTCTAGGCCAGCCCCCCATAGGATTTAGTGATTTTATAGGATAGATACATGTAACCAGCAACACTACCTTCTATCAACTGAACTAGAAATAGCTAGTCTACCGCAAAATGTCGAAAACTATCATATTAAACCCCATTAACACCTTTGGACTTTGAGTGACACATAAACCATAGCGGCTGATGACTCATGGAGGGGGAAGGAGAAAAAACTAAATTCAAGGAAAAAAGGAAATGGCAAAGGCTCTAAGGTGGAGTGATGCACCCTCTCAGGCTAGTAGGCAGGTTTCCGAGCAACCTAATGTGTGGATATTGTGAAATGCAACATTTGCGCGGTTTCTATAAACACCAGAAACTAATGCACCCTAGGCGGTAAGCCCCCACGCCAACTATATATTTCCAAAGCCACAGAATCATAACTACTCCCTCACTCTTGTCCTCTGAATTGCAGGAGATCGTTGTTCGTCTGGGCACATCTTGCAAATTGGGGTTGAAATATCCCCTCAGGAGAAGGATCCTCACAATGACCTGGCACCCTCCCTTTGTGGCTAGGAACAGGGCGCTCTGCAATTGCAATATCCAGAATGGGGATTGACATCCCTCTAAGCCGTAGTAACCTGACTACTCCAGATAATCCCATCTAGACATTAATGTTGAAATGTTCTGTATATTTCCTAATATATTTCATGACACTACAGTGTATGTTCTTACTTAGTTTGTGTTTCGGCTACGCCTGTCCACCGCTTATATTACTACAGCTAAGACCTATATTATGGTGTTTTATTATTTATTTCAAGGTTATATTTGGGATTTAACATGTGCTTTCCTATCAGGTGTTCAGGATTTTATGGTTGTTTATGCATCTCTTATGTACCACTCTTGGTCATGATATTTCTAATAATCTCCTCACACTCTCATGGATTCACGCACATTATTTGGGATTTACTTGGAAGGTTTGCAGGGTCAAATAGGTTCGCACTTATGTTTCTTACATTGTTTTCCCTATATTTCTATCACTTATATGGGCGCCCACTTTTGTATAAATATGGTTGCTACCACCCACCTCATTTAGAAGAATAAGAATCAGAACTCCTACCAATCTGCTCTCATACATCCTTCTCGCTTAGCGTGCCACACAACCCCCTTCGCCCTTGTGCAGTATTATCTACATAGAATGGATTGTGCCTTTGGTGTTCATATATTGAACAATCAACCGTGGATTTCCTGCCTGCCAGATTTGGTGTGTCCGGGTTGACATCACACATTCCCGGTAGTTTAGCCCTTACACCTGCGACCTCCTCCCTACCACCACAGCTGGCCGGCATTTGCCTCCCTGCCTATTGGGTCTGGTGGCTCCTCACTGTAGAAGTACCTTCACTTCAAATTTCTGCTCTTTGCTGTGTTTGTGAGTAATGCTTGGTCACAGGCATTGTGCTTGGTGGGGTTGAAATATTACGGTTCAATAGTGGGTTTGCCACTCCCTCATTCCCATCTCCGGCGGCCCGCATCAGTGGTGCCTGATTGCTTACTCCACTTGCTCCTGTTGTCAAAATATATGAGCATTTTATCTTCGGTCTCAGAAGTGGCTGGGGGCCCTATGCGCTATCGGTTATCGATAAGGAGCGCAATTGCACTGTAAATCGGGTCTGATCCTCTGGTTGCTAGAGGCTGGGAAAACCTCGCAGGGGTTCGGGTTCTTCTATGACCTTAGGTAACCGGGTGATAGGCTCTCATGGCTAAAATCTCTTGGGGCTTCGGGCACCCTATCACCTCAATGACAGAGGAATCTGTATGGGCTTTGGTCCTGTTTTATCCTGCTCTATATTCCCCGAAGATGCAGGTGACACTCACTTTTGCGGGTTAACCGAGCAGCATCCGGAACATGATTTTTTTTAGCCTTCCCCCAGATGGTCATGGGCAGCGGGAGTGGGGCAGGGCAATCGGTGTTGTCGTGCTTGTGTAAAATTGTAAAAACTCAAACTGAAGAGATATGTATAGCACAAAGGAATTGTAGCCACCTCTCTTGGTAAGGCGCTGTGGATAGTGATCTTGTTTTACCCCCACTGAAGATAGAGTTGCAGTGGTTTTCCCCTGCCGAGGAGGGGAATGGCAACGTCCTAGCACATCTTTCTGCAATCCGAGCTCTGAAGATGCTTGAGAAATCTGGAGTGGGTTGGGTAAGTTGGGTGATCAATGTAGGGTTCTGGTTGTGGGAGTTTAGACTTTTTATTTTGTTAAGAGAAGCGGGTCGGCTGCGAAGTGCCCGGAGCCGATGGAACAGTGCATACTCGAGTAAAATAGATGAAGGGGGGTGGAGAGAAAAGAATAGAATTTTTCCAGTATATGACAAATGTGGGGATTTGGTATCATACTGTACAGTACCACAGTATATTATACAAAAGGAAAGAAGGATGCTTCACGGGGCCAAGCTCCCTTCCCTCAATTTTCCTACCCGGCATTTCACCTTCCTATTTGGGAAGGTATAAGCATGGGTAAAACACCACACATCAATCTCACGATCCTGACCCGCCCAAGAACTTGAAGCTTCACAAGGGTGCTGGAAAGGCCTTACCGTGGGATAAACACACCTTACTGGCTGGTACCCTACTACTACCTCAATATCTGCCCTCCGGTGGCCCCTCGCCATCGCTATAGGGACAAAAACCTCACTACCTTGGTCAAATCCCATGGCTACTGACACAACAGTCTGTCATGGGTTTGGCCCTTCTCCATATTTCAACTCGGTCGGATTTTCTTGGCACTGTACGGCTAGTATTGCACTACCGCTGGTTGCACCACCGCCCTGCCGACTGTTTACTACACCTTTACCTTACGCCTTGCTCTTCGGCCGGCATATGGTTGTTCACAAGAAAAGGATTCCTCAATCCTACCAAAAGCGAGGAAGGGTTTGTCTGACGGCCCTACACCCGAGATGAAGGTTCGGACGCGAGTAGCAGTACAATCTTTTTCTTTTGTCTTTCTTATGTCATGAGATATTCAGGAAGGTTTTCTTGTTGTCTTCTGCCTCTGCTGGCTAGGTTGTCGGGCAAGTGTCCTGCCTAATTGGGGTTGTTATCCTTGTCTTGTGCCTTTTTGGTTGGGGATTTGCGGTTGGTTCCACACCAGAGGGACCTGGGATGACTTGTTTTTCCCTTGGCTGAAGGGGGTGGGCTTTCTTTGCCATGGGGTCTTCTTCTCCGAATGCAGCGGTTTGTGCCTGGGGGAAGTGTTTACTTTGGTTTACATGTACCTAAAAACAATACCACAGATTTAACAAAAAAAAAAAAAAAAAAGATGCTTCACGGGGGCTTCATCCCTGGGTAAGGAAGTATCCGTGCTTACAAACTACCTATTCTGCTCGGGCACGCGTGTTGGAATACTAAAGCTTGGGGGTACCGATACCAAGCTCAATGTTAGGATTTTCCAAAATCCCGGGGGAGTACTGTACATAACGGCAAAAATTAAACTTTTTAGAACCATAAAAAAGGATCCAATAAGAAGAAAAAGGTTCACCTGACAGGAATGCTTAAGACATTATAGATAGCGATTTGATCTGCAGGGGGCCTAGTCGGTGTCAGGTCCGTCATGTGCCAGCTTCCGCAGCAAGTGGAATGAGCAGGGGAGCGTGAGTGAGGGGGAAACACGGGATACTGTGCCCGAGTAGCTTAGGTAGATGCCAATAAATCAGGGAGCTGTCGCCGCAGTCACTATGATAGAACGATTCAATGAGCTGTTCGCTTACTCATGATGCTCAAGTTCTAGGCGAGGGGCAGGCTACCCCCATTGTCGCATTGCACTCCTAAATTGGGGAAACGACGGTGGGTTGAGCGAAATCTTTACTCGCGCTAAACACCCACGGCGCTATTTGATAAAAAGCATGTAGATTTCAGCTTTGAAAGAAAAAATGTATATCATATGGTTGCTTGTTCTTCCCTGTTCAGTCATCAGCTGTCTTGGTAATACCTAAACCGGGTTTTCCGCCAGTCTCTTGAAGGGCCAGTAGCTGTGCTTCGTGACAAGCGAAAGGCTATGGCACTGGAAAATTAGCGGCTAGAATTTCATCTTCTGGATATAAAATTATGGGCAGCACTGATACGGGCAACCGGTATACTACTTATAATACGGTATCACCAGGAGCTCCAACTACCGGTAAGGGGTTCTCCTCAAATTTGTGACACGTCTGGTGAGTTGAGCGGTTCCGTGGTTGCCTTTCATCCACCTGTGTTTCCTTGGCATAGAGATTATTGGACAGCAGTACAGAAGAAATAAGCCATATTACCCCTCTTTTCTTGTCCTCTGGAAAGCTCATAAACCCGTTTGCCCCCCTAAATTATCGCGGAACCACATTCACGGCGAAACGAAGCACCTACAAAGCGAGTTATCAAAAGAATAACAAATATGTAATCCTTCGGTTCTGATAATGTCGACTGCGGGAACGTAAAGAATAGCTACAACACTATTACCTTGAACAGCAAGGCTATCACTGTGAATAAAACAGACGACGAAGATAACCAAATTAAGCAGTGGCTCTCACCACTGGAGCCCCGGTGTAAGCATCGAAGTGTGCAAGCCAACCGGGTGGATGGAGTGGGAGGTTGGCTTTTGGAGAGGAGCGAGTTCCGTGAGTGGAGAAAAAGGCAAGTGCTGCCTAAGCAGGTTGTGTTATTCTGCTACGGCGATCCGGGTGTGGGGAAGACTCATATCAGGTCAGTGAGAAAGCTCTCGTTAGCGAGTGGAAATTACTGACGGTGGCGAAATATTAGCTCCTTAGTTATTGACTGCTTGTGCGGTCAAGTTCGTGATCGAGATATGGCTGTTACTGGCCTGTACTGCGATTATGCAACACAGGGGGAGCAGTCTACGACAAACATGTTGGGCGCAATCCTTAATCAGCTTTTTGAGGCTGATGGAATCCCGGAGTCCCTGCGGCAGGTTTTTCGTGCAGAAAAAAAAGGGTTCGGCGGAAGGGCCACCCAACTTTTAGAGTTGGTAGGAATGGTCAAGGCGGCGATCGCATTGATACCTCAAGTTTTCATTTGTATCGATGGCTTGGATGAATGTCTTCCGAAAAATCGACGAGAACTGCTCGAGTCATTGCAAGACATTGTAAGAGCTCTGCCGACCACCAGGGTGTTCCTTTCCGGGAGACCTCACATCCAGGACGAGATTAAGAGATATTTCGCTGGGGCGATTATGATAGCCGTCGTCCCTACCATTAAAGATATCGAGAGATATCTGCGGATGAGGTTAGATAGAGATCCCACACCCAGCGCAATGGACGACGATTTGAGGGCTGAGATTGTGAGAGTTATCCCGAGAAAGATTTCCAAAATGTGAGTGGAACCACTTTAACCAATTCAGGCCAAGTTGGATATCGGCTGACAACTGAATATAGATTCCTTCTCGTTTCCCTTAATATCGATGCGGTCCTGGAGGAGATTACGATCCACCAGAGAAGAAAAAAGCTTGATGAGATGATCCAGGGGAATGGTCTCGGGGGGGCATACTCGGCAACCCTGGAGCGAATCAAGGCACAGCAGGGAAGCAAGTCGAGGCTCAGCATGGAGGTGCTAATGTGGCTATCACATTCGGAGCAACCCTTACAAACAAAAGAGTTATGTGATGCCCTAGGGGTAGAGATAGGGTCTACAGACAGGAATTCTCATAATATTCCTACGATAGAAACACTGTTGGGATGCGCTCTAGGACTTGTAACAGTTGAAGCGTTCTCACACACTGCCCGTCTTGTACACTTTACTCTTCAAGAGTATTTATCCAATAATGTCGACTTATTTCCCAGCGCTCACTCAATGATTGCTGAGGTTTGTTTAACATACCTCAACTTTCAGAGCGTTAGGGACCTTCCCCTTACCTTTAATTGGTACGGGTCACCAACAACATTGCTTGGGTATGCCTCATGTTACTGGGGCACACATGCTAGAAAGGAAATCACGAAGAGCACAAGCACGCTAGCCCTAAAGCTTCTCGATAGATTCGATAAGCATATATCTTCTAAAATAACTCTTTTCCCATGGCCAATATGATTGTGACTGGGGGCTTGGTGAGAGTAGCTCTACGGGGTTTACGGGTCTCCACTGCTGTGCCTATGTTGGGATCATAGAGATAGCGGCTGGATTATTAAAGATGAAGAAATGGGATCTCAACACAACTGACGTGGCGGGTAATGCGGCAATCGGGTGGGCTGTTAGAGCACAGCACGGGGGCATTGTGAAGATGTTGGAAAGGGAGGATGTCAATCTTAACACAGCGGATGAAAGCGGTCAAACTCCTCTCTTGCTAGCGGCTGAATACGGGCAGAAGGATATTGTGAAGATGCTTTTGGAGCGCAGAGATGTCACTCCCGATACTGCAGATGAGATGAATTGAACGCCTCTCTGGTGCGCTGCTGGAAGTGGTTATGAGGACATCGTGAAGATGCTTTTGTTGCGGAAGGATATCACTCCCGACACTGCAGATATATCCGGTCGAACACCTCTCTCACAGGCAGCGAGGAATGGGCATGAGGCCATTGTGGAGATGCTTTTGGAACGCGAGGATGTTGCTCCCGACACTGCGGATATGGACGGCCGAACACCTCTCATGTGGGCCGCTGAGTTCGGAACAGTGGACCTTGTAAAAGTGTTTTTACAGCAAGAGGATTCCGCCCCCAACACTCTGAGTATATATGGTCAAACACCGCTCTTGTGGGCAGCCAGAAATGGGCATGAGGGCATTGTGGAGATGATTTTGAAACGGAAGGATGTCACTCCCTACACCGCGGATAAAGACGGTCGAACACCTCTCTCGTGGGCAGCTCGAAATGGGCATGGGGGCATCATTAGGATGCTTTTGGCACGAGACGATGTTACCCGTAACACTACGGATGAAAACGGTCGGACCCCACTCTTGTGGGCGGCTGGGAACGGGCATGAGGGCATAGTGAAGATGCTTTTGGAACGGGAGGATGTCACTCCTGACACTGCGGATAGGGACCTTAAAACACCTCTCTTGTGGGCTGCAGGAAATGGGTGTGAGGGCATTGTCGAGATGCTTTTGGAACAGGAGAGTGTCGCTCCCAACACTGCGGATAAAGACGGCCGAACACCTCTCTCGTGGGCAGCTGAGTTTGGGAAAGAGGGTGTCGTGAAGATCCTCCTGGAACGCGAGGATATCGCCCCTAACTCTCCAGATAAAAACGGCCGAACGCTTCTCTTATGGGCAGCCCGGAGCGGGTATGGGGGTGTTGTGAAGATGTTTTTGGCACGAGAGGATGTTACTCCCGATACTGCGGATAAAGACGGTCGGACTCCACTCCAGTGGGCAGCTGGAAATGGACATGAACATGTTGTGGAGATCCTTTTGGAACGTGGTGATGTTACTCCCAGCACTGCGGATAGAGATGGCCGAACACCACTTCTGTGGGCAGCAGGAAATGGGCATAAGTGTGTCGTCAAGATGCTTTTAGAACGGGAGGATGTTACTCCCAACACTGCAGACAAAGATGGCAGAATAGCTCTATCGCAGGCAGCTGGAAATGGGTATATGAGTGTCATCAAGATGCTTTTAGAACGGGCTGATGCCCTTCCCAACTCTGCGGATAAAGACGGCCAAACACCTCTCGTGTGGGCAGCTAGAAATAGACATAGGGACGTCGTGAACACACTCCTGAAACTGCAGGATCTCACTCCCGCCACAACAGATAAAGCGGGTCTAATGCCTCGCTCTTCAATTGAGGAACATGGACACACTAGTCTAGTCGAAATGCTCCCTGGATGGTGTACTGTTAGCCAGGACATGGTGATTGCAGATCTCACCGGCCAAACAGCTATTGCACCGACCTCCGAAAAGCAGCATGGGCCAACACTAAAGCGGAAATTCGAGGACCACGGCTCTGTTTCTCAGGCAGCTGGCATCAATAGCTCCACAGGTCTTTCCCATCTGAGCCCTCCGAGTCATCTCCCCACCCTCTCAAAGGTCCCGGATATCTTAACACCGACGACCAATGCTCGTCACCCTCGAAACCTCGAACCAGTTATGTTACACTGCCTCACCACTAAGTTTTAATCTCAATTCGACCTTCCTAGCTCTTCTCTTATATTGTCCATGTTCCATTATTGCATCCGAGCTATCTACCGCCAAATCTTCTTGTTGAATTTTCTGATCCGTTTCTCATGTATATTTCCTTTGACTATATAATTGTAGATTCATCTATTTTGTTTGTGTTTCTAGCTTTATATGTACCGCCGGACATTACTAATGCTAGGATATAATTATGCGTATTTTTTTCTAATATTTTATAAAAGTTAGAAGATTTCATATATTTTCTTATCTAGTAATTAGAATATTTAGTATATTTTAGAGGCCATTTGTGCACCCTTTTGAGCCTTTTTATTAATAACAATCTTACATATTTTGTCATTTTCAATATGTGGTGCATTTATGATAGGCTGGTTAACGTACTTCTAGCATCTGCTGAGTGGAGTCGCGGATTCGCTATAGCATCTGGCAGCGCTCAAATGTAGTGGGAAAGAATGAGGGGGGATGAGGCGTTAGCGGGAGGGCAACCTGGTAGGAAAAATTGTATTTATCATTGATGTTAAAAAGGTAGCCAGCAATGGAGATTCTCAGAGCTTTTTTCTCACCTTGAAACGAAATTCGAACAATCTACCTTCCAACTTTTAATTTTGGGCTCTTTAGCCCTCTGGCTTGGAGCGCAAATATGAGGCCCTGCCGTGGGAATACGAGGAGAAAGAGTTGTGAAAATTGGAGGACGGACGGACTGATGACATTTCCGAAATTAATAATATTGAGGAGCCATAGGAAGAAGGGGTTGATCGGGCCATAGCAAATTAGAGGGTAGCTGCCCGGATGCTCTGGAGGAATCGCAACAAGTGAGACATCTGATGTAACTATTATAGAAATGGTTGTTGGGGTTGGCTTCTGGGGGGGAAAGTGGAGTGTTGATCTGTGGCGGAGTGCAGCAGCGATAGCAATTTAGATGGTCCAGGCTACGTTGGGGGACCCTGAGTGTTGGAAATTACCGCATTCCGAGGTAGTGATGGGCACGATCATGCTCGACCAGAAAATTTAGCCCATGCTCGAGCATAAATCGTGCTCGATCACACCAAAAATTTATGATCGAGCATGATCGTGCCCATCACTATTCCGAGGCCACAGCGTTATGCGTATGCACTGGCGGAGGGACGCTCAAGCTATGAAAAGTCTTCTCCTATTTATTTTTCCTTCCTCCCCGTCCTTTTTTCACGTAAACTCTCCCTCCATCATCTTAACCTTTCCTCAACACTTCCCTGTCTTCGAACATAACTCAATCAATCATTAACTTCTTGACTGCTTAATACAAATTCGGTGCCTCCATCTGAGCAGCTCCACTTCACTTTGTAAAATCCTCATTCCCGATCGTTGCCTCCGTATCGATAATCTTCGACTCTACGCAAGCCCAAGATACGCGAGTGATATAACATGAATCTTGATAACCACGTCCGATTTATCGCCATTATTGTAATGTCAGATAGTGTCGCATTGCTGTACATGGCTACTCTAGGATGCTTGAGTAGAGAGCAACGTGCGAGCTAGATTTAGATACAAAAAGGGGGAATTGTGGTCTGGATAGCCCCTGTAGGAGTAGCGACTTTATAGGATAAATTCATATAACCAGCCGCGCTGAATTCTACTAACTGGGCCAGAAACAGATAGTTAGCCATAGAATGTCGACTCGTATCACATTAAACTTCACTTGTGAAAGTTCACGGAAGTTGATAGTTTTGGAGACAAGGAAAGAAGATAGATGGAGGGCAAGGAGGCATAATGGCATCAGTGATTTCGTTTGTTCTGGAGATGAAAGGATTGACGGGAGTGGTTATGGTCATTTCTTCCTTGATTATTATGGGGGCACCGAGGCAAATGGGGTCATGCATGAAGAAGAGATTGAGAGGTGTGGGGGGAAAGAATGATTGAGATGGTTTTATTATTCTTATATTATAGACATATGTTCGGTTAGTTAGTTTTAGGACGAGGAGGAGTGAATGAAGTTTCCCATTGTACCCACGTGCCTTATAGTTTAGTCCTGTCAAGTTCGACCGTTTGACCGTTGCGCGATTTATCCCCGGCAACACCACCAATCTGATAGGATTTGCAGCGACCATAAAGCAGAGCGGCCGGTGAATCACCCAGTGGTCGAAAAAAAAAGCCAAATTCGAAGGAAAAGGGAAATGGCAAGCGCTCTAAGGTGGAGCCATGCACCCCCGGAAGCTAGGAGATAGGTGTTGGAGCAACTCAGGGTGGGGATCTGAGATGCAACATTTGCCCGGTTTCTGTAAGCACTGGAAACAAATGAACCCTAGGCGTCAAACCCCCAGAGCCACTACATCTTTCCAAAGCCACGGGAGTATAACTACGACCTCATCCCGGTCTGTAAAATTGCAGGAGATCGTGTGAATTGGGGTTGAACCTCCCCGAGGAGCATACTTACCACGCCTCGAACTCGGCCTTCGCGGCGGGGAAGAGGGCGCTCTGGGATGTCAATATCCGGAATCGGGATCGACATCCTTCTGCGCCAGCTGTAACCCGACTACCCCCAATAATCGGATCCACGTAGCAGCCGTGGGTGTCCAGCCTGCGAATCTGGCATGTCCGGGCTGAGGTACCCTTTTCCTGGTAGTTGGATCATCGCACCTGCGTGCCCGTCCTACCGGCCTAAAAGGCCGGTGTCTGGCCCCGTGCCCATTGGGTCTGGTGTCTCCCCGCTGTCGAAGTGCATTATGTTGGAAATGGTACTGCTCGCCGTACTCTCGTAATGCTTTCTTTATTGTTCGGAGAGCTTTCGGGAGTGCGCTCTTGTTCGTGGCTTCGGATATGCGCGGGGGATCCGGGCATATGGCTCCGTCTAGGTTAGGGTTAGTTTTCGGTAACTCGTTTCGGTTTCGGGTGTTTTGTTTGGACATTCGGGAAAGCATTGCGAATGCAGGAATGCACGATAGTTTTGGCATTGTGCAGCTTTCGGGAAAGCCGGGAGAAAAGCGGAAGTACCGAAAGGTCAGCCGGAAAGAACTGGAAGCCCCGAGGCGGGAAAGTGTTTGTTTTCCGTTTGTTAGCCCGGGAGTGCTCACAGGAGGAAGGAGAGACTGACATGGAGTAGCTGAGCGCTCATGGGGGGATATGGTGTTATTGTTGAGATATAGTCTTATCTTCGTCAGTTAGTGAGTAGAGCTTCATGGAGCCTTTGTTGTTGAAAATATGTGGGATATTGCACTTGTCTTCGTAGAAGGTTGGTAACAATATTAAGAACACAATATAGTTAAGACTGTAGAAGTTTATTCCAAGCTTGCGTGATCTCGCTAGATGAAAGGATTTTGTTGTTGTTTTAGTCATGAATTCGTTTGTTTAAAGGTACAAAGAACTTGCATGCAGCGGTAAGCTATGGCGTAAACAAAACCGATAAAAGATTTTACTAACAAAAGAAAAACCTGACCACACACTTCTCCGAAGGGTAATTAAACCATGACGAAATAACCAACCAAGGGAAAAAATCATAAACTAGTAAAGAAAATCCATAACCACCAGGCCTCACGACCTCCGTCAAGGAAAGCATAAATGAAAAACCCAACTAATCTCAGTAATCCTCCACAGGTGAAAACCCAAAACAGGGCGAAGGGGAGCAGGGGGGGGAGAGGGGAAGATCGTGGGCAGAGACAGAACCGGGGCTCCGGGGGAACATGTCAGGCGGGAAGCTGGTAGCGGTAAGCGAAATGAAACTAGAGAGGGTGGCGATGTCTTGATCGGAGGACCATAGAGGCGAAGCGGCGTCAAGCAAGTCGCGTGTTGGGAGGAGACTTTCTCTCAGGCGGCGGGGGGCTTTGCAGTGGAGGAACACATGCTCAAAGGTGTCGGCTGAGGCATGGCACCTTGGACAAACAGAGGGAATATTGCTGTTGATCCAGGAAGGATGCGCCACCAGGTAGCTGTTACCAGATCTCATCTGATGAATGCAGCTGGCGAGGAATGTGGAGAGTCCGATAAAGGGGTGAGGTGAAAGTGAGTGTAGGTAGGGGTAGCCAGGGGGGGGAGGGGCAAGCGAACGCCAATGCAGGAGGAGGATATATCTGGATTCCTTCTTTAGGGTGTTGTAGGAGTCTGAGGGCGGTTGGGGAGGGGGGACGACCAGGGTAGAGACCAGCAGGTGATTGAGGAAGGGGAAAACTGATTTGTCTTTCAACAGAGGGAGCGTCCTGTGTGTGATCTCATCGATCGGAAGGTGTTTGTGGATGGTTCTCCGGGGTGTTCTTCACATGAGAGGGCTCTTGGTAGGATTGAGCTTGACCAGCAAGGATCTGTGACAAAGGGGGGAACTGTAGGCAGAATGATTGGGCACCAACTTGTGCAGCCTGGCCGATGCAGGATTGATTTCAGGAGGGGAGCAGGCCATCGTAAGGGCCGCCATGCGTTGTCGATGTTCTATCAGAAGGGTAAGGGGTGGTAGACAGGCCTCAATGGCCAGAATGGGGACTGGAGTAGAAGAAAAGCAGTTAGTCACCCACCTCTGGACCTGGTGCCAGAAAATGTCTAACCTATCCTTCATCTGCATCAATGGTATATAGAGGTCCGCCCCATACAGAAGGACAGGGGCGAGGAGGGAGGATGTAACGGAATCTGCCTATTGTTCTCGCTACTGTACCTACCTGATGTTGGATGTTTTCCTATTTAGGTTCTACAATAGTAGCGCTGCTTTCTTTACCTTGTACTTTCCTTATTTGTTATAGTTTCCTATTGGGTTATTTACTCCTAAGTTCGCTTATAGCTTTTGTTACCCTTGTACCCTTTAGGCAACCTTATGCTTTCCTACTAGTACTACTGGATTAGTACATTAGTAGCGATCCCTTATTGTTTGATTTCATTACTTGTTTTGTTAGTTACATTTTGTCGCCTGTATACCTATGTTCTAGGACTTAGTTGTTTGCTTCGATACTATCTCAGCATAGTAAGTGTTTGCGTTAGGCACAGGATATTTTGTTATGTTTTATTTGTATTTAAAGAGCCTGTTATCCCATAAGGATTCAGTCTCTCAAGCCTCACAGGAACGCTCTTCTTTAATATACTACAAGTTGAACGGTCACTCTATTTGTCCCTCATCTATCTTATATCTCTTGAAGATATTCCACCGGGACTTTCCCTCCTATCCTATTAGTATCTCCAGAGTTCCACTTGGGATTCTCGAGATACTTAGGAGTAGGTTACATTTTTTGACCCTGACTTAAGTACACCTTTGATCTTCGGCATAGGACTGATCACCCTTCGCCCTCCTTGACCCCACAGTACCGGTACCCCTCCTTGTTTCCTTGAAAGGCCTTGAGCAGACTCCTGGCGAGACCTGCTCACCCAAGCTAGCAACCATTTCGCTCCCTAGAGACAACAAAGGACGCTTTACCAAAGCTCCTGCAGGACCATCTTCATCAGCAGCAAAGCAGAAAGCCCCAGCCAGAGACCAAGCAAAAGCGCAAGCCAAACCACCAGCCAAGGAACCTCCCAAGAAACCAGTCCAAGACCCTCCTATCGACAGCCAAGAAGGCAGCCACCACAGCGAAGAAGACGATAATTCCGAAGAAGAGGAAGAAGAGGAGGAAGAAGAAGGTGAAGAAGAAGACGAAACAGCAGAACA
>Ga0307509_10001297_pt1 | contig 42419 bp, 26 predicted proteins | sample 10_EM_MG_FD_202245 | JGI IMG/M metagenome (GOLD analysis project Ga0307509, IMG submission 202245) | Populus trichocarpa ectomycorrhiza microbial communities from riparian zone in the Pacific Northwest, United States - 10_EM | ecosystem: Host-associated > Plants > Roots > Unclassified | place...
GTTTAAGCGTTTGGCATTCTACTTCGATAACCAACTTTTCCTCGAGAGAACTTATTGAGTGAAGCTTTCAGCTTAACGATATTAAGTTTAACTGTTTTGATTCTTCGTGAATTATTTACTCTATCTTATTCTTCTACTTTGAGTTTTGGTGCGGTTGCAACTTTAGAGTTCACCTCTCTATAGGGTGCCCCCGTTACAGGTCCTCCGTCCAACTGCTGAGGCCAGAGGGGTGTGTTAGCTCAACCTATCTAAGTTCAATAGCATGTTCAGGCCACCCCTGCTCAGGCGTCTGACCTCCCTGCGCAGGTGTCTGTGCGCCCATGAAAATCTAAGAGCCCATAGAATGTGAGGCAATCGACCTCTAAGTTCTAGGATGACTTTGCTGGTGAAGGTAGGGTAACTTGAGCTCAACAGTCTGGTAACTGGAACCTATAGGCATAATGGCTAAATCACTAAGATAGGGTAACTTTGCCCTCTTATGCCTTTAACCTCTTCGCAAGCCAACTGGGGGACATCTAATGTCACTTCCGAGCTTTGTGTACTGTTCTCATAGTTTCCTTAACTATATGCGAACTTACTCCCGAAAGGTTACCCTGCCTAATAGAGTACCCGAGGCTCCTCTATGGTACCTTGGCCATGCCTATGGTTAACCAGCCTTTTGTATACTAAGTATACCAGACTATTTCATCTCAGGATACCTCTTTGTATACCGTTTGGGCTAAGGTGGTAGTCATTGTAGCTACCTATTGTAGGGTCGTTACAACGTTCAAGAGGATTCTTAATCTTTTCTGGGTGGAGAACCTTTACTTTTTTCCTTTTGATATTATTTATTTCATGGAAACCTTTGATGTTGAATTTTAGTAGAAAACTTTGGGTTCTTGTTTCGGGGTAGCTAACTTGAAAAGGTATTGAGCTATCTAGACCGTGGTTCGAGAGTACGGAGATATGTCAGGAAGGCTCGGTAAAGTATGTTAAAGTTTTCTCGAACTTTTTAGAAGATTTCTTAATAACTTGTTATATTGTTAAGGTCTCTTCTCCGTTGCTTGATTCCTCTTAACCACCGTGGAAGAGCCCTTCTATTTATACTAAAGTTTGCGCTACTTTCCTTTCTTAAGGATTTATGTATCTTATGGTCTTTCAACTTTGTTCAGGAAAGTGCGAATACTGTTTGACCCTGAAAGTGATTGCCCTGCTCGAACTCAGAGAGTCTCCTGACTACTAATTATTCTGGGGGTGTTTCCACTCCACCAGTAGATAGTCTTCGATCTCTTCGTCCTAATGAACTATGGTTTAATATATGCAGCCCGTATGCAAACATACCAATAGTTCTCATGGAATACCGACTGATTAGTTCGGATGGCTATCTTTCAAAGCAGCATGCATATATATGCAGCTGTACCGGATATGTGATAGAGTTCAAACCTGTTATTAATCCAATCAGTAAATTTCTTCAAGGAACGTGAACTCTTCCGGTTGCCTGAGTAGCTACCATGGATGCCTCCGGGTTCATCCTACTTCTAGCGAGCTTTTTTAGGGTTCGGATATACAGTCATCCTTGATGAAGCTGTATATCTCGTACTAATATAGGTGAGCTATTCTCGTGTGCGTAACAGTTCTTTTTCCCCAACTTGCTGTTTACCTGTTACATATATTAGCGATCAAATACCACTTTCTTATATACAAGATACCTATCAAACCGGTAATATTCTCCTGAATCATACTCAGACAACTGAAAACATTTCTGATACAATAATCAAACTACTTTGAACAACAACCTTCTGGCTAAGTCTGTAATAAAATGAATATCATGATATTGAAACTGTGCACTAGACCACATATCTTCTCTTTATTTGTCTCCTGTTTACCACTCTTTTTCGTTACCTAAAAGGCTTTTTTCAACCAGGTTTTACTCTAAATTCTAAGTTTTTAACTAGACCACAAGTTTTAGACTTTACTTTTCTTATTTACTTAGTGCTCTTATGATATGGCAATCGGAAGAATTGAAGTTTGTGAGTGTCATCAATATCACCACAGTGTAATGGCAGATGTGCATGCGTTGGGCCAGTCACATTGCCGCTCCAGACATAAAATTAGGAAATGATCATACTGATATTGACATACATTCATGTTACGCACTACTATAAGTATGGCTACCTTAGGCCTGTCTATAGATGAGCAAGCAAGGTTGCGTCTATTCTTCCCCTTCTTTCATTAATCAGTCTCACTGCTTTGTACTTCAATTCCGGCCTCTATTGTGCGACCTTCAACAATCACTACCACTCTGTATCGAGTCAGAAGCCATAGTCTTGAAGCCCCACAGCACTTCTCGTGATTTTATGAGAATAATGGCAGCCCTTGGTGTCCCGGCCAAGATTTATCAAAGACAACCGCCTCGCAAGGGGCGATATGTCATTTCCCCTATATTCGATGACTCCCGATTAAACCCATTGGTGGCAAATCTATCTCTAGGAGTTATTTTATTTGCCAGTTAGGTGTAGGGTGATAGCAATTACAATTGGGGTATGGGCAGGATGACATAGTTCTGGAAAGCAACCGGAACTACTCGAGAAGGGTACAAGTAAAACATATAAGGCCAAAAGATTTGGAGTACTCGACTCACTGTGCACAGAGCTTATCTCCTGGTGAGGTCTATTTACCGTTGGCGTGCATTTTAGGTCGGCCGCTCGCTTTAGATAATAGGTGGCTAGCTAAGCTATGATAAATGAGTCACCTGACACCCAGCCAACCGCACGTAAGAAGAACGGGTAAGAGGTATCCCCTAACAAAGGTCCAAAAAAAAAAGAAACCCACCTGGTTTCTTTCTCAAGTTTTACCGAAGACACCACTTTCACAAATCGATACCATCTCCTTTTACTTCTCTCCCATCTTTTTCTCTCACCTTGACCTCTCTTCTTCCCAATCACTGTTGGGATGTGTGTGTGTGTGGTATGTGTGAGGTGAGATGTTCGGTAATCACTAGTCGTACAAGAGAAAAGACTACCTAAAGAGAAGCGCCCGGGCCAAGCCCACTCCCGCCCAACCAATGATAGACCTAACCCAAACACAGTAGGTAGGCCCTAAGCTAACCCATAGACATGACCTAAGTGGGTAGCCGTACCTCAACATATCGTAGAACTAACAATAACGCTCCCTTCCTTGAGCATCATCCGCTGCTCTGACCTGGCTAGCCTGCAGTGTTCTCAAAGGTCCAGTTTGTCCGCCTTGAGGGACTGAGCGGATTTATGGGCCATGGTCGGTCGTTCCCCGGTGAGCGGACCCCCTACGCAGGTCAGCCGAAAACACAGACGGATTATGTGTCCCGGCGTGCCCTACAGGAAAAGCTCCGATAGTTATCCTCACTCCCTCAGGCCCTGCCCCCGCCGTCCTTAATATTATGCAATTACAACATCTTTCTCACGGTGGCATACTGCTTTATTTATCAATTGCTAGTAAACCCATTTAACACCGGCGCCCCACTTAGATAAGTGTTTCACTATCCTATATGGTCGGGGATATCGTTATTGGCCCGGTAATACTCCCTTGAATTCTAGAATGTGTCTAACCTTGTCACGAAGAGAGGCATCAGATAAAACCTGAAGAACAGTTCCCCACCAAAAGGCGTATCCCCAAATCAGACTCCGAGACTCCCACAGGGGTCATTCATTTCATTTGTTTGACCAGATTTTGAAAAGGCAGAGGAGAAATCACGAAACATCACTCATGCCTTCCAAGTGAGTCCTGATCGGAAATGCCCCCACCAGTATACCGCAGCGCGCTAATGCCCTAGTGTGACACTCAAGCATTGAACTTTTTTTTTTTTCTCCTACTGCTCGCGTTTACTTGAGTTTCCTCTCTTGCCATTCCTCTTCTTTTTTCCCGAAGTCTTATTACTCCTTACCACTCCACTCGGTAAAATTCTTCGGTCTGGTTATGACTCTATTTTTCAACACACCCATTTACACCTACATTTTCAACACCTCCATCTCCAACACCTCCATCTTCAACACCTCCATCTTCAACACCTCAATTTGCAATAGTCCCCGGCAATCCCGCATCCCCTCCAGCAGTCCCATGGCACGGCCAACAGTCCTAACCCCGACCCGCTAAAAGAACTGTCTCACTCTATAGGGCCCGTGATACGGGCCAAAGACTGCCGTCCTGGGGTTTCCCTGCCCTGAAGAGACGGCTAGAGGCTGTCCAGTCTCATCCGGGGCTCTCGACATTCCCCTAGCCTGACTGCTCGGAACACCAGTCCACCCCCTCCATCCTCTATGGTACTTCTGTCTGCCTGGTCCGTCCTCGAAGGTGGAGGGGGCGGACGCTTGGGTTCACTTGCTTGGGTAACGCCTGAGTTTGTGAGAAATGGACTGAGGACATTCGTGGGTTATCCCTGCGAATGCAGAATCCTGTAGAGGTGCCTGTCCGAATACTTCAAAGTACAAGAACAACCCCCTGAAACCCTACTCTTGCGGTGGCAGAACAGGGCTCTATTGGTGGAAAGGGATAGTTTACTTCCCCGAATAGAAATAAAGTTATCCCGTCTCATTTCAATCCTCATCTGGAGAAGAAACAACGATTCACTTCTCTCACTACCAACCGCCATCAAAAACAACCTCCTCAACTTCGCAAAGGTCAAGAGGAGACCAACCTGTGCCCAAGGCCATCCAAAATTTCTCACCGGAATTCTCCTACCGCAACCATCCTCGCAACGGTAGTGAAGGAGGGTGGGAAGCAGCAAAGGCGAAACCAAGTGGAGGTGTAAAGAGAAGCTCCCGCAGATCCACAAACACAACCAGGGGACCGGCGGCAGGGAAGGGATGGCTTAAGTCTATGTTTGGATAGTTTTCTGGCATATATCGGTGTTGGTTAATTCCCCTTTATTTCACTATCAGTCGTTATTAGAATTTCTTCATTTAGGTTGGTTCTTTCCTCACTATCACTCTCCCCTCCTAGTTTTATAATTATTTCTCTCTGATGAGTTTCAAGGCTCTTGGATAGTCGGCTAGTCGGTGAATTTATGATTTCCTTTTTAGCCAGGCGACTTACAGCAGATGAAGTTTGGTTGTCTGTTTGTCCATGGTTTTTTTTGAACCGTTTTCCATTAGACAAAATGAAAATATAGCATCAAAGGACAACGGGGGTTTTGATAGCCTCCAACTTAGCTCTCCTCCTCCTTGCTTGCTAAACCAACGGTAAACACAGGAGTATATATAAGAACATAGCGAAGACATCCTGAATCTTCCATTGATCGCCATTCCTATCCGCTATCTTCCACACATGTTCCCAATCCCTTGGCTACCCAATGACAACAAAAGAAATAAACATTCTGCCCAATTCCTTAACAAAAGAAATCCATAGGAAGGATTTCTTCTCCCTCTCCCACACCTTTGACTTAAATTCCCAACTCCTGATCTGTCTTTCTCTTTATCGCATGCATGAGTGTTCCAAACGATATAGTCCGTTCATCTTTGAGGTAGGGCCGGACGGGGTACCACTAGTATTCCATCCCTTTCTACTATGTGGGCGGCCTATGGTAGACTTTGATCGGACTGGGTGCCCTTCGGACCCTTTTGGGGAACCATATTAGTTTATTCCGGACTAATGTACTCACGTTTAAAGTCACACTCTACAGGATAAAGATTTCGAGTCCCTCACTCTCCATCATCTTGCAAACCATTCCCTCCCTGGATAAACTAAGAACCGGGCAAGCATGCATTTTTAGAACGAGAGAAACGAATCCAAAGCCTTTGCCAAATCCACAAAACTCATAATCCCCCCATGGTTAAAACCACTAGCATGAAGCCGGGAAGCAACAGGCATATCCTGACTCTCCTAAAATGCCTATCCCTTCACCTCTAAACACTAAACCGTTGTTAGTCCAGGATTCTTAGCGTTCTACTGCCTTAGCTATATTATCACCAAGTCTATTCTGGTGGTGGCTAATGAGTAGGTTTGGCCAGGGCGTGATTTAAACCAGAAATTAGATCAAAGGAGAGGGACGGGGGATCTCTTACCGCTAAATCGCTTTCTCTTTCTTGCAGAAATTACTCTCGCCCTGCTCCTCGGCATCATAGCATATCACTCGTAGATGGACTGCTGTCCACTGTTGAAAACTGCAGTTCTATGGCCGCACTTGGTGCGGGATGTGCCAGCTCTCTCTGCCCGCAGTGGCCGCAGTGGTATACGTACGCATTAGTGAGAGGACGCGTCAGCCTGTATTTTTGTTTCCACCCCCTTGTTTCTACCTTTCTTCCTGTCTTCTCTTATGACACAACCTTTGCTCCTGTACACAACTTTCCTCCTAACTTTCCTTTCATCAACTCAACACAATCAATCAACGATCTTCATCTCCGTTGAAGCGGTTCCACTCCACTGCGTAGAATCCTAACCGTAAATCATTTCCGTTACAACCATTATTTGCAACATCCACCTCCGTTCCCCTTATTCTTTTTATTCCTATTTCCCTAGGGGTCATTCGCATCACCTAATACCCATAGAAACCCTCCATAGTCCCTTACTTCACCCCTCGGTGTCTTGATGCCCCCAACAGCCCTTCCATTTGACTGTGACAAGATATCCCATTCCCCAAGTCTGATTAGAATTTCCCCCGGTCACCCGAGGCCCCCTAGACGGTTCAGAATACTGGCCCCAGCATAGGAGGTATGAAACTAACTAGTGACAAAACCTAGCGGGTCTCTTGTGTTGGTCAACTAAGCCCTGTCCTCCATTCAAAGCCTCCTCCAACCATAACCGCTCTGATGGCTTCGTAAAGAATCCCATTTCAAAGCGTCCAATTACTTTTATCTCGTTTTTCCTTCTTAAGGGGTTTAAAAAAATGACTAGAATTGTGTCTCTATTTGCTATAGAGCAAAGATGAGCAACCTGCTCAATCCCTCCCCTCAAACCGGAATACTTCTCACATAACCTTAGTGGTGAGCAAAATTCATAGGGCGGTTCTAATTTAGTTTTAATTTACGTTTCGAATACAGCCGCACCTCGCTATCTCGGGCGACCAAAATCTAAAGAATCCGTCTGGGACAACGAGTGATCCTGGACAACGGGTCGAGTCTTGTGAAATATTTTTGAATTCACAGCATTTCATACGGGACAGCTATAAATCCGTACTGTCCAGACATCGAGGTGTGAGTGTAATTTCACAAGAGGGAATCAGAACATAACTTATTAAGGAGGGTTATTCCGCCCAAAAACCCCTAATCAAGTTAGCCACAAGGGGGGATTTAGGTTTCCGGAACCTTTTTTTTTTGCCTCGCATTTCGAGTGTTAAATCATGATTGTCACTTTAATGGCTGTTTTATCCATGTGCAGTCCGGAAAGCATCAGAGGCGAGAATCACCTCATAAGAACGCCTCAGCTCTTGAATCTGGTATTTGTCACAGAGCCGCTATAGCTAGCACAGTATGCAATTTAAGAAAACAAAAAAGGTTGTAAAGAGCAAGAAATATGCTTTGCCGGTGGATAGGCACTTTGTTCAACGGCAGTGGCTAGGCTTCTATCCATGGCTTGGAGATGTAATACACAGTGGCACCCTGCTATCCCCCGGAGCAACAATCTAAAGCACCAGCCCGGCACAGGGGGCAGTTCGGAATGACAGGACAGGTTTTGGTATGAACAGATTTAGAGCTCTCGAATGTTCATACGGGACAGCGAGGTATCCGGGTTATAGAGATCCGGAATAGCGGGGTGTGGCTGTGCTCGGAGGTTCAAATTAATACTATAATATATATTGTATGCCAGGGTTCCCTAGCAGGCAGGGTACTTTTCACGACAGCAAACTGAGCACTCTATGTATCGGGACAGGGGGGCTGCCATCTTGAAGTTCCCCCCAAATTCTTTTTTGCAGTGTGCTTTTCACTGCCTAGATCTCAATACTGGAGTGCTTTGTATGTTACATTTGAGCCTCCCCCGAGACTTGTCAGTAGTAGGGGCTATTCTACCAAAACGATGCCCAAAGGCAAGGTGCGACGGTATACCCCATTAATCCCTGTTTTCAGGTTTCTCAAGCTAAGGGGTTGCACAAGTCGCCTTCGACCCTCGGCCGAGCAATATTGGCAGGGACCTTTGGGATCGTCATAGCGTTGCGTTTCACAATTGCCAAACAACCGCTCAGGGTCTAGATTTCATTAGGGAACGAGACGCTACCGGCGCTTCGATCCATAGCCGGCCCGAAGAACCCAGGAACAAGGATCAAAATCTTGAGCTGCAAATTACATGCGCACCCAGGTATACATCCGCCCTTTAATAACTACCAACCCCCAAAGAATCTATCCGGCACAGCAGTTCACCCGAGAAGAGAGATCAAGATTTAGGATTTAGGATTTTGGAACCCACAGGGGCGCAAGACAGGATAGCGAGGTATCTAAATTATGGAGATTATGGATCGCGGGGTGTGATGGCATCCATGGGCAAATCTGGGTATGATAGTTTCCAAATTTTAAATCCAAATTTTCGGGGCACGACACCATGCAGAATACCGCTACTCTCACTACCTGTAGTACGCGCATCGCAAAGGTGGGGTAGCTGGGCCATGTGGATAGCTCGTCCTTGTGTCAGCACAATACTGTAGTTTTCCCTGCCCTTTTTCTCTATCCCCCTTGCGGCCGTGGGGGGGTTGAGGGATTTTTTTTTGCTTATCTAAATGAGGACTACCCTAAACGCTACCCTCTTTCTCAAATGTTCCATCAATATAAAGTTTTAGGTTTTATTCACTTGGCCGTAATTGGATGCCGGAGATCCGGGTTAAGGGAGAACGGACGCAGGAACCCGTCCGGCTGATCGGACCCCTCGAACCCCGCATATTCAAGAAATTCACTGATTACCGGTGTTGTACAGCAGCCTATCTGCAGCCCCAAAGCCCCGGGGAAGTGCTTCTTGAAAATCTGCAGCCCTACGAGATTCAATGATGCGGGGACATTTCGTCTGAAGGATGTGACCTGCAGCCTACCTTACGACTGGATCCTTGTCAGGGAGGGGTATGGTAGTTGAGCATAGAGAGGCTGTGGTTGGTGGGCTACAAACTTGGCTAGCACACGGGGGCGCACACGATTGGCCCGAGTGACTCACCATGCTCCTTTCCAGTCCACATTGCGCTATTAACTGGAACCATTGGGGCGAACCTAACTAGCGCATGCATCCTATCCACTCTACAATTATTTGATTCCTACGAGTAATACGTACTGCTCGTGCGGTACTCGTACTTTGTTTCCCTACCGGTTCTTCGGCGTCCAGTGGCAAAACGCCACAATCAAAATATTGGCCACCCTGCATCAATTCCATCATTATTACCCTCACCCCGTCCCCCCAAGAAGTCTACCTAGCCAAAATAGGAAATTAGCAGGGCTCTTGGACGAACCAGATCCGTGGGGGTAGATTTAAACTTACTGCATTTGAGAGAGCCAACCTAATTAGCGCATCCATCCACCCGGCTCGAGTACCAGAACCTCTCAGCCAGCTGGAGTCTTTCCCCTGTTGGATCATGAACGTAATTCAGACCACGCTGCTTTAGCGTCGGTGGTGTTACTGGTGGCTCGGTAGGTGGTTCGGGTGCCGGTAGGGGGTCGGCTTCACAATGCGCTTTTACTAGGCAGGGTTAGCATCGGCCCGAAGTGGGGAAAATGGGAAGGTTTTTCTGCTGGGGACTAACCACATTCGACAACACAGAGGTCATTGGGGTCAAATGGGTGCTCGCATTTGGGGAGACAGCCGAGGAATTCTAAGGGATCCTTGCACTGGGAAATTTGGGGGATCGGGGTAGAAAGAGCTTCGGGAAAGGAGAAGTAGAGAAGGAGAGGCAGAGTAGAGTGTGTAAAGCGCATTTTTTTTAGCCAGAGAAAATTATTGAGACGGTTTGGTCGATTTATCTAATGATATCATACTTAGGGGAAGCCTTTGGAATAAGAGGGCGGGATATCGAGGCCTTATAGGGCGGAAGCCCCCCCCGCATTCGGAACAGGAGGTAACGAAGTAAGGGCTTGAAATGCATATCCACTAGGCATACCTGAGATCGGCGCCACCTTACTTTTTATTCTCATTGGTGACAATCACCAGATCCGAGATCTCGCCCGCATTATGATTTACACCTCCTTGCCAATGAGTGATTTCGTAAATAGGTGTGGGAGGTTGAATTAAGATTCATTACTGCAATATGGCACCGTATGCAGTGGCAAAATCCGTTTATTGGAGGAATCCCCCGCAAACGGTTCCACTATACCTTGCATACGGAGAATGCCTTTGTCGGTCAAAAGACTTTTGTGGAACCCGCCGTGAATAGCCAACATTTACCGGTATTTGGTGCCTCAAATTGCCTTACAGCATGCTGAATCATCTCTGCGCGTTTGGTGGGACTGCTGATCTCACGTAAAGTTTTGGAGCATTGTATACAACATCATGAGTGTGAGGAATAATCGGAAGAAAAACAACGGAAGAAATATGTGGTTTGGAGAGTCGAGGTTTGCCACAATTAGTAAGTATGGTTTAATTGTTATGTGACACGGGTGATACGTTATGGACACTGATAGATCGTCAACTAAGCTATAGTAGGTAGGGCGAAAATGTAAACACGATTATAGGCAGAAAAGAAACTCTAAGAGTAGGAAGAATCTCTACGCCAGCCCATCTGCCTCCAGATCGGCCACGATTCCTCTCCCCAAGGCGCCCCAAATCTGAGTTCCACCAACAGCCTTCTCCTTCTCACCGTACTTGGAAACTCTCGTGGCCCAGACATCTCTCATTACCTTAGTAATCACGAGGGTATCCCCCCCATCAGTTGGCGGCTGGTCCATGCTGAGAGCAGCCATCCCAGCCTTCTGGCCCATATGGCCTTCCTCGATGCCGAACCTCTCACCGAAAAATGGCATAGTCCATTCCTTTGCATTCTCGCCCATTTCGAGGCAGGTGGCGAAGTCGCTTTTGTAATAGGCCTTGCCGCTATTGAATAGCGAAAAAACAGCTGTCCAAATACGGGTGATACGATCCGGATCGTCTGGCGACATCCAACCCGCTGATGTGGCGTACTCCTCGGCGCCCTTCCTCAGCGATTCCTTTTGTTCTTCACCTTCAAACCAGTCCATACCCATTTGAGTGTGGTAGTAAGCTATAAAGGCATGGCCGCAGGAGACAGGGGCAACATAATGGGCGTAGTATGTATTCCACGAAGGGTCAGCATCGTCACGGACTTGGTTCGCGTTCGGAGGTTTGGGCGAACGGTTGAATGAATCAACGAGCCATTGGCCGATTGCTCTCAGCTCCTTGAGTTTCTTGCGCTGGGCATTAGGAGAGGTAGGGCTAAGGCCATAGGAACGTGCGATGGACTCTCCAAGAAGTACTTTAATGCCCCTGAGGAACGTTTCTTCGAGCGTGCGGCCACGGGTGGCGCCATCAACGTTAGGCCACATTTTCCACGCTTCTTCAATAAGGTCTACGGCACGCCTGAATTGCTTCTCGTCATTTCCAGGATCAACTATGCCAGCGAGACATCCATTCATGAGTGCGGAGCGAATCGAAAGTTGGAGCGCCGGACGAACCAGATCCCAGCCAGCCAGAGGCTTAGAGGGACCCAGGAAAAAACCAGCTCCAGTGTTATTGACTACCGGCCCGCGCGCGGCTTGTGCTGGCTGACTCAGACGTCTATTATATTCTATGATGGTCTCTTTAGGGGACATCTGCGGGCCAATCGCGTTCCGTTGGTGCTGCTCAAGTTGATAACATAGCTGGAGTTTTTCGATAGCAACCCCGTCTAGGCGAAGAACGCGACTGTCCTCCAATAGGGCAGTTGTAAGCTCCTCGAGAGTCTGAAGACGGCCGAATATCCCGAGCACGCCCGGGGGTGCACCCGGAATTTGGCGACGATGATACTGAAGGAGGTTTGCAAGTGCATTTTGAAATTGCATTTCACTATCACTTTAGCAAACAGTCGGTGGACAAGTGACGAGAAACTTACGCGATCCATATCCTACGCAAACAGGTTCCGTTTGGTGGCCAACTGCCCATGGGCTCCCCTGCGGCACACCTCCGCTCAAATTCCTGCATCACACGCTGCCCAACGGTAATCTCACTATCCTTCATAAGATGCTGGTGATAGCTCGGACGCTCTGCAATCTTCTTATCGATAGCTATATCAAAATGTAAGCAATCTGTTTTGAAAATCCGTCCCTTGCAACACCCACCTTCGATCAACTTCTTGATCTCTGCCTCTTCCTTTTTTTTCTGCTCGGGACTGGCTTTCAGATCTGCCAGTGCCACTTTAAGAGACTCTTCGAACACTCCTTTCGCCTTGTCAAGTTCCTTCTGCGCCTCAAGAACGCTCGCTTTCCGACGGTAGGCCTTAGACCAAGTAGGGTCGAGCTTGACAGCTTGATTTGCATCGTTTAACGCAAGGGGCAACTTATTCATAGACAGAAGTGCAGCAGATCTATTTGAATAGAGAGTTGGCGAGGTAGGATTTAAATGAATTGCTTGCGTATAGAGAGCATACGCGGCAGAAAACTCCCTAAAACTACCGGGTGAGATACTGTACTTATTTGGGCGCCTCCGCTCTTCCTCTTTTTTTCTGGGGGGGGGGGTGTATTACTTTTTGCCAAAGGCAGTGTTACCTTGTTTTTTTAGAGCCTCAGCTTCCTCCACCTGAGCTTCAGTCGGAGCCATTGTGATTGTGATGATATGCGCGGTGCTTATGAGGGGGACGTTGTGTGTTGAGTGAGAAAGCTGAGAAGAGGCACGGTAGGAAGCCAGCTCGACTGTTGTGACGAAGCTAGTGGCAGCTCCGCGCACGGGCGAGAACACGGCTTGGCATTGTTTGTTGACCTTGGCAATTTACAAACGAGAACTCCCCCAAAATATTGGCCGGCGGAGGTATTCCCGGCAAAGACGCGTGGGCCTAAACCGCCGTAGAAATGTTGTCACGGTTGGTGGCCTCTTCCTCTTGTTTGGTATGATACTCGAGCACGGCCAATGGCACCACCGAGCCAACAAACAGTGACATAGGGGCAATTCCACCTTTACGGGTATCGGGACCCGAACGGCCTTTAACAGCACGACAGGCCCTTATACCAGTACACGAAATATGATTACCCTCCAAGCATTGGGGAAGGGAAAGGACAAAAAGGGAAAGAAAATGTGTTCCACCTAGAGTGTACGAGTAAACAAGCTCCCGAGACACGTTGCTTAAGCCACGGTCTCTAGGCTAATTTTACCCCACTTGCCCCGGTGCTTTATACTGGTACCATACTGTACTACAGGTAGTACTCAGATCTAGGGGGCCGCGATGGGCAAGACTGCACCATTTGTAATCACTCACTCACTCACTTCGCCCAAGCAAACGCACGAGGAGGATGCAACACAGAAACACAATTCGATCTGGAAAATTTTCTTTAATTATTGTAGGGGGGATGGGTAAAGCGTTGTGACTTAGAGGGGATTTTGTATGGGAGTGTATTAGTGATCGGATCGCGCGAATCTCTCAGAAAAAGTATCAATTATTACCTGATACTGTTTAAAGCGTGTATGACCTGGTTTGAAAGCGCAGGGAAATACCCAGATCAATCCTCATTCCTCGAATCAAGTAAGTGGGCTCGGACAATAGGTTGCCCCAATACTTCACTCTCCCCCGAGTACAGCCAGACGGCCTAATCTACGCCAGCACAGCTGACGACAAGTGGGTGTTGGGGTTTGGATGCATCACGTAACACTCTGCTAGGGATACTACACCCGCCCATTCAGAGGGTATCCGGATTTCTTGGATCTCGATTTGCACCCGAAAATGTGAATTTTAGTGCCAAGTCATCGGAGTGCTTTTGGAATGGGCAAGCATTGTGCATCCATAGAGTGTCCTCCAAGCACACGAAGCGAGCCAGCGCTTAGCCGCGGTCGCCGGAAGTTCTGCGTTCACGATGTGGAATTCCACTCTGAGATCAGCACTGCCAATATACAAGTAATTGATGCATAATGAGTCAAGGTTGTGAGTGTTGCGAGTTGGCTTGTCGGGTCCCAGTAGTTGTCGCGGTGGTTGTCACGGTAACGGAGTTTGTTATCTCGAAGATTGTGGATTCGGGTTGGTGGGTGGTTGCGGGGATCGTCCGTCGGATGGCTGTTTTGCGGGCGTGAATAGGGCACTCGGGCCGCCACAGTTTCGAGTGCTAGGAGCTAGAAATGTCTTGTTCGGGTTGAGGTTACAAGTACTCGAGTACAGTCGCACCCCGCTATAACGAAAACCAAAAATTCGGAGTTTTTTGTTCGTTATAGCGAGGTTTTGGAAGAAATTTCTTATAGTGGGGACCATTTGTATGGGAGCGGGGGTGTGAATTCCCAGAGGGTCCATTCGCAATAGCGAGGTTTCCCTTATAAGCGGTTCGTTATAGCGGGGTGCGACTGTATAAGGATGCGGTTAGGCTACGGGTAGGCTCCGGCGGGAAACTTGAGACAAGGGTGGTCGCAGAGGATGATATACGGTAGGTAAATTGAGAATGTCTTACTCTAGAAGAGCTAACTCTTGTCGCCAAGATAGACAGCGAAACAACTTGCAGGTACCCAGGAATGTTTTCATACATGACAGGGATTATTTCGTAGGTTAACATGAATTAGCTGTGCAAAAACACATTCCCGGGTACTTGCACACTATGACAGGCTCACCGTTTGAAAAGATGCCGCGGAAACTGGTTCAATAAAGCCAAAGCAGCCTAAGGTGGGCAGCCGGGAAATAAAAAGGTGCATGCCTGGAAGGAAAAACCATAAAAGAGACGACAAGATCGTGTAGGTAATGTAGGATAATAGAAGATATTTTCGACAAGGGGCCAGCCACAGAGGGTGCGAGGAAAGAAAGATGTGTAAAGAGGAGAGCAAAAAAAGAAAGATATAGGATAACCAGCAATCCACGATTCGGGGACTTTGAACATGGGAAACTCGGATATCCTCGGGGTAGCTTTGGTCTGGGATTTATACTAGTACTCTCTCCTTAGACCATTACGCCAGCCTTATAGCAAATGCGAGGCTAGATGATTCGTGCCTTGTCATATTAGCCTTTGTTGACAACGCAGAATTGAGGAGATTAATTTTGTGAAGAAATGATTCGTAATTTCTAGCGGTGAACTAGAGCTTATTGCAGTATCGGTGCCCAGCGGCGCATGCCCTCTGTCCTAGCTGGTCTTGAACAATATATTATTAGCCAGAATCTCTATAGGTATAGGGTGGCCGCCGGGGACTACCGGCCTAAGTACAGGTGGGAAGATCCGTAGATCTACCCAATGGCGATCAACATAGCTGTTCTCCACTGATCGACCTGAATTGTCCTACGGGGTTATGTCCACATATCTATGGCCTCCGGTGTCTTTCCCAAGCCAATCAGTTGAGTTAAATATATGGAACTTCGATATTTCAATTGGCATTCTTGTTCGGAGAGTGGGGAAAAGTGGGCTATTTTCCAATTAGCTAGTACTCTTAAGTTGATAGAGCTTCGACGAGGATATTCCAACCCTCCTCTCCTGACAGCCTGGCCTTAAACAAGCCCCAAGAGGAGTCGGAAGAGAATAGACAATTTGTTTTTGCCCGCCTAATCCAAGAGTCCACTAATATTGTTTATTAGAATATTGTGTTTAATATAGGGGGTGCTGTAAATAGCTGGACAGACATACCTCACAGATTTCACCTACTACGATTGATAATCCAGGGCCTCACTGTATAGTTTAGATTAAAGAGATTGATAAAAAGACCTTTAGCCCGCCTCGGCCCTCGGCCCTTGTAATATTGACTACTCGTGGCATGAGTTCTTTAATTTTGAATAGCGCTGGATTGGTAAATACAATGATGAGGACTTACTAATTTGAGGTAAAAAGGTGGACGGGCCCTCCACGTAGGAAGCCCATATTCGGGACTTAAGGTATGATAATTTCTCCATGGAAGTAGTATCATCACTGGAAACAATGACACTCTCCTAACTTCATGGCGTAGATATCAAAGAGAGATCGATATAGAGGCAAGATCCCCACTTTTGATGGGGTCTGGATCCACATACCCCGAATGAGCGAATGAACTAGTGCTGGGATGATAGCCCGATGTATGCTGAGAATCACCGGCTATGTTGAGACCGAAGAAATGTGCTCAAGGGGAGGGGGGAGCGGGCTGGGAGAAGTTTCGGGGGTCAATTGTCCAATTGAGTTGGGCAGAGCTTTGGAAAAAAAATCCAATGGTAATCTGGGGTATATAGCTGGCAGCGGAACCGCACCCCGTGAATGCACTGAGTGAACCGGGCGGAAATATGACCTCCAACACTAACGTTTGTAGTCTGTGTTTGCATCTTCATGCTCTAGAACCCCTAGGACTTGGCTAGCCAGAGCAAGGGTGTCCCAAGTTGTGGTGACAATTACACAACATCATGCGATGTCACTCGATGTCACTCAACTGAGCATGTGACCTTATGGAGGTCTAGAAAATTAGGTTTTGGGGCGGAATTACACTCTCCCTGGCCGATTGTGAGAGGTACTATAGGGGATCTATCTTTCAAAGGATGGTCAGCGATCGGACGCCTTCAAGCCTATCTGATGTTACAATTCGACGCCTGCAGGAGGTTGCATTCGGCGACCTCAAGGGGGAAAAGATGAGTTGGCTTACCCATGGCGCCTCCGGAGGTCCCAGGTCTGCAGAGGCCATTGGGCCATACAGGATAAGCTTACCGGCCACGAGGGACAGCCCGGTTTCTTGAGGCATTTAGTCCGCATGGTCCGCATGGTTGATTCGGGAATGCTTTGGCGGTGAAAAAGTGACTGAAGATGCACAAAGAGGCGCATCGACTAGGATGGTCGCCGAATGGTGTTGGATACACTGCCGACTGGAAAAATCAACTCTGGGTCTTTGGGCTACACAGGATTAGCATTGATACCTGGCAATGCGTTTGATGGGTGGGGATGTGGGGGGTATTACCAACAGGGCAGAGGGAGGGCTGATTTTCTTTCCTGCCGGTTTGCTGTCCTTCTGGTGCCCCCCCCTTATCTTCGTTGTAGGACCGGTTTGATAGCGGGGGATGTTGGTCTGCCGGCGACTGACCCTTGGAGTGCTGCCCCAAATTCACGAGGCCTAGAGTGAGAGTATTGATAAGCTGGTGGGTACTGTTTTTTTTTTTTTAGCAAACTCCTTCTGTACCCCACCTGCACTGACAACGCAGGTTTCTCACCATCAATATGATATGTTGGTTGAGGGAATTTGGGGCTATCATGCATGCCTACAACTGTGTTTTGGTCTCACTAGGCAGTAGTTACCCAATCCGAACAGGGGGCTCTGATTGTGTGGGGGCGGGGAAGGGAAATTGTGGAGGCCGATTGCATTCCTGTTATAGAGAGTGGGTGAAGTGGTGCATAGAGAGTGCGCTGCGATGTATTTGGACCGATCTGTGAGCCTGATACAGCAGATAAGAGACGGAGCTAGCCTGAAGATTTAGCTACCGCATTAATTGGTAGAACTAGAATGCGCTAGTAAGGGTAAGAGGGAGGGGCTGGAGGGGAAATTGCTTCAAAGGGTAATATATTTCGCATGATCGCCACCTAAGTACAGAATTCAGTCTCTTTTAGCAATTCTATTTCCTCTAAAGGGTAGCAATGGTTTACCACCCCTTGTTTACTGCTAGCGTATTCTAGTTCTCCCCAATTATTGCGGTAGAGGGAATGGAACTTGATATTCTTGAGATGTAACCAAGGCTGGGGGCTGTGGAAGCTAGTGCTTTGAAGTTTTTTTAAGAGAGGATATACCTGCCAATCGCTTGGATAGCCGAAAGCTGGTTCGAGGAGGGGAGCTCTAGGCAGCGTAGCCTTCCCGGGGGGGCTGGAGAAGACCAGAGCCGCCTTTATTTGAGTGTGATTCTTGTTTAAGCTTGGATATTCTCAGCCTTATTCTTCCAGTGCATAATGGCACCGTTGTGGTTCACCCCTAGGTGTTTGGGGGTTGATGAGGAATCCGGGAAGAACAGGTGGGGGAGAGGTTATTCAGTTAAGTGCTCACGTTTATTATTATAATGGAACTACTGTAGGTAATATGGAATTGAGTGGTAATTCTGAGTTTCCTCCCTTGGGATTGCTTCGTTAACGGAGATCCGGGTTGACATCCCCCATGGTGCACACTAGCACTGGGAGCCTTTCGTAGTAACCAGGCTGATGATATGTTGTGCTGAACGTAATGTGCGTACTGAGCGGGACATCAATTAATTTGGCGCTAGGTATAAAAAAAGAAAAAGCTTCATTGTGTCTGCTTTGGTACTTTGGTACTCCGATCGGTGCACTGCAAGTCCAGGAGTGCCTTGTTTGGTTACGCCATTTTTCAGGGTGTTCTTGGCAGGCTCTACCGTTCCGCAAGACTACACTCTGTATGATACTGATCCTAATAAACCGTAGCAATTTTGGTGGCGACACTGGGGAAAACGCCTCTAAAGAGCGCAATTGTTTGAAATCTTCATTTGTTACCCTCACTGATGAGACATGCAGATTCCGCACTTCCCATATAAGGTAGCTCCATGCTGTGGCTTAGTGGCTTTGCCTGACAGAAAAATCATTGAAAGCTGCTTAGCCACAGCCTTGAGTAACCATGTACTGCAGAATCTGCCTGTCTCATTAGGCCACGGGATATCGGTACCTATCGATTCATCATTTTATTTATCAACAAATGTGATAGCAGGTTGAACTTTGAGGCATCATGATATGGATTGTTTGAATTGGAAAGTAGGTAATCCTATTTGGAGATGTTACACTCTGTGTCGCCACAAAAATTGTGGCATCATTTTTTAGCAGAAACTGAGCAGAGTGCAAGGTAAGGTCCGGCAAGAATTGTGGTTAAAGTCGGTGAGCCAAATATACCCTTGTTTGTTCTAGTTAACGGTTCCTTTTTTTTGTGCTCGAGTACAGTACATGTTTGACGGATGTGGTTGGCCCTGATACTTTGCTCGCACGTTGCGGATGTTTCTTGAGGCATGGGCTGTGGCTTGGCGCTAACTCAGCTTGCGCCCCTAGCACAAAGTGCTAAGCCTAGCCACCACATTCCCAGAACCCTTTTCCATGCGCAAGTAGTTGCGGGAGTGTGACAGATCGTTCGGGGGCTTTGCAGATGGTTTGAGTACAGGGTATCATACTGTAGATTGTTTAACAGTAGATTCTACAAAATTGTCTTTTCTTTGCTATCATGGGAGTGCCCGGAGGAATAAGGGCATGTTTACAAGTAGTTTTAGAGAGTGTGTGAACCAGCAGGACGAATGAAGCATTAGCAAAGTTAGTGGAAGTTACATTTCATATCCTTCCTACAAAGCCCCTAAGTTCCATGTGAATTTTCTTACTCTATCATCTACCTGTCTGCGGTCCTTGTTTCCCACATTTGATAGTACTATACAGAGTTTAGATAGCAAGTGTACAGTACCTTTTAAGCAACCGAGCCTGAGGGATTCGGCAACGAAACGAAAACCAAGCACGAGAAACTATACTTCCTGGAGGTAGTAGTTCCAAGCAAAGAAACTTAAATAGCGAAGAAGCAACTAAACTTGTATATTTAATGAAGTGGACATTTTTTAAACGATCTGCTGCTGTCGATATTTGGACTCCGTATTATACTCCGGTGACTTCTTCATATTGTGGAACAGAGGCTAACGTTTATAGTCTTTTGCTGATACTCGTGCTTGTGTATTGTGGTGGTATCATATGATAATATTATGATTGTATTCCACAGGGGCGGTTAGTGACTGTCTTTTACCCTGCTTGTGGGAGGGAGAAAACTTTTCGGAGGGCGTTCTCTGTCATCCCCTCAAGAAGCTGAAAGTAGGCGACATCAAAATCATTTTGGGCGAGGAGGACGACGAACACCAACACCACCGTGACGAGAATCGATTTCTTGGTTTATTTTCCTTGTTCTATTCTTTCTACTATGTGTTTGTTTTGCGAACCTGTGCGAACACATCCTGTTTGAGAACGTTTGAACGAGAACCAACCCGGATACTAGCCAACAACTTGCGAAAGGGCCGATCACCCGCTTCTCCGTTCTCTCCCTAGGACCCCATATACTTCCCTAGGTGCTTATGCTTTTACCATGTGCTATAATGCGTTGCTTGCACTAAACAGAGGCAATGCTACCAGTTTTTTTTTCTGATCGTATATATTCTTTCAAGCGGTCTCTAGGGATGGAAGACTTGGGTTTCAATTCCGCTATAAAGCCGCTGGGACTATCCCATTCGAATGTTTGGCCTCTTTCCCCGCCTGGGCAGAGGGTATTTCTTGCTGTTTTCGATTACTAGGATACTAAATCCCCATTTTGGATCCTCATTTTCAGAAGCTCTGATTTAGTTTCCCCTTCTAGCCAAGGGGGTTCCATACCCGAAAGCCTTTGCAGCATTATTGACGATAGAGTCCGGTTAAGCAGTAGTGTATAAGTATTACAGTTCAAATATACACCACTGCAGCACGGCACCTAAATCGAATGAGTGCAATTGGGGAGGCCTTCCCTGCTTTTCTGCCTTCACCTTATTGAGCGCAGAAGACAGTACCAAATTCTAATGATATTTGAACTCCCAAAAGAGTTGAGTTTTGGGGGTGATCAATTCTGGGAGGCTGTGACGGATTGCACCGGTCGAGGTTCCACAACTCCTGAGCGAGGCCTGCCTGCGGGGATACTCGGGCTCAGTATGTCTCTTTCTTTAAGCGGGGAAGTAAGACAAGTGCTTGGTGGGGCTGACTCGTCAATCGGGATGTACTCGTACTATACTAGTACTCGTACAGCCTGCCCTCGCCTATCAAATTCCCCTTTGGTAAACAGTTGCATTACAGTCTCGCCTTGTTCTAATGGAACTCTTCACACGAGAAGCCTCGCTGTCTCGGATGGGCCCTCCGGGAATTTCCACCCCTAGTCCCATACAAACTGTCATTGCTGTGGAGAATTTCTTCCAAAACCTCGCTATAGCGAACGAGAGATTCTGAGCTCTTGTCGTTCCTTACAGGGGGGTGGGGCTGTGGCATATCGCGAGAGAGGAGCACTCCGCGGTCGAGGGGGTGCCCAAATTCGAGCTGCTAAGGCTTCTCAGATGCTCATCTCTAGCCTTTTCTCTATTCTTCTATAGAAAACAAGATGTATATTCGGAGAATAGGAAGGCATTTTGGAAATGATAACTCTCGGGCGAGCTACACAGTCATAAAGTTAGGTGTAATTGCTATAGACCCCAGGGGGGTTATTTTCTGTTAAAAGTTACCACGAAGCAAGCCGACGGTATTTGGCGCTTGTGGGTGGTACAGGGTAGGAATCTATTAACTGGAACAGACAAGGATATATTTGGGTGGTTAACCTTGGATAACTGTTCCATAAACCTCTTACCCGGCCCTCTATGGAAAAAACCATGACGGCCCTAAACCCCCCTCTGGTTCCTGGGCTGAAAGTTTTTGGGATGCTCAGGAGCACGAGAGTCTGGGTGCGCAGTTATCACAAAAAGGAACTTGTAGGACAAGAGGGTCTCACGGGCGCCACCAAAGCTGGATAAGGCGAGGCTCTGGAACAGGGCTTGCGTTGTGCGTTCTCAATTCTCAGAGTATTAGAGCTCGTAGAACCCAGAGAGTCTCGGATTCCCATACGCATCGAACGAATATGTTACTTTCCTCTCTCTAGGTTATCGCAATAGCGACTCGTTTTTCGACTTCTCCCCACCTCCGGCGTAACGATTGCCTTTTGACCTCTTCGTCCACCCGTCGTGCTAGCGGAAAAAAATCTGGAGGGATAAGGTTATGGGAACGCTAAGCCTGCCAATCCGGAACAAGACTACCTCAGTTCAGTGTGTCTTGAAGGAGCCGTTGCTCTTCGGAACATAGCTGTAAAGGGCGATGATGATGATACAAAGGGTTATTTGGTAGTGAATGATGGAAGGGTTAAGTCCTTGCATGGGGGTATCGACGGGCAGGGCGAAGTGGGGATGGATACGAACTTTAGGTGATAACTTTGGCAAGAGAGGAGGTTAGGCCCTTGATGTTCCCTTACTAAGGTCAGTTCTACCGCATAATCTGGCAAAAGTCGGTTTGGAGCTAAAGCAAGACTAAGGCAACTGAGCTAACAGGAGGGCACAAAGAAGGCGAATTCGCTACAGTTTAAACATATAGGCCGTAATGATTGGACAGGTTCAAGAAAATCCTCATTAGCGTCAACCCGACTCCCGCCAGATTACACGGTATTGGATAATTGGATATAGGGCTTGACGACAGGCGATGGCTTGGGAACCGGGATTCGAGCGGGCCGCAAGACGGATATCCCTCAAGTGACTAGTCGAGGGTATAGAGGGGATTCAGCGGGTCTAGCGTCCTGCAGGAGATAAGTTGGGACCAAATTGTCTAGCTCGTTTACTTGATCGGCACGCTAATATGTCTGTACGTTCTAGACTTTCTTCTTCACGGTTCTGATATAAAAATTGGGAAGAAAGCTTCACTCGTATTTCACGGTTAAACGGAGAGGATCATAATTCGTGAATGAAATTCCGCTCCCTCAACATAATCCCGCTATAGAGCCAGCCTAGGCCAAGTCGTTCCAATGTGTCCATCAAGACTCATCCACCAATAAGACTATCTACAGCGGCCTGCTTTTGCAAGGCGCACCCACGCCCAGTCGGATGAATAGTCAGGAAAAAACAAACTAAATACAAGGATAAAGGAGAGAAAGAAACAATACGCCTCAACTGCATGGCTTAGCCTAGGGATAACGCACTGATTTCCATCAATTTTGAATCAATAGAGTATCCAGGGGGCAGTGCTAAGAGGTTGGGAGGTGGGGAGGTAAGAGCTCTGTTCAATCATAGCCTCTTCAATCTGTTTGCACTTTTTAGGTTGATAATCCAAATGCTGATCCAGATTGTCCTCGCGATTGAATTTGGTTTCACAGATCGAGCATGTAAATGGCTTCTCTGAGTTGTGGATAGTCGCAGTACGACAGTGGCGTTTTTGGTCAGTATTTCTGGCAAATCGTTTTCCACAGCCAAATTCACAGCAGAAGGGCTTCGGTTTAGGCTCGGGTTTGTGCTCTTCAGTTTTTGATCTTTTGTTTACTCAATTAGTCACAAGAAATAAGCTACTTGAGGTGCGGAGAGGCTTACTCTCCACGTTGAGCCTTTCTCTTACTCATTTTTGGTAAACTCTTTCGAGCACGGGAGCTTCTGCCACTTCTTTTTAAAGCGCTAAGGGCCTTTTTGGCAAATGAAGGACCGTTTCGTTCTGCGACCACTTCTGATGTGGAAATGGCCTTCTCCCCGCTCTGGAGCGGAAGGGAAACGGTCGTTTGTATGAGGGAATTGGATGGACCAGTTGTACCCAAATAGGCCCTGTGGGCCCATTTCTCAGGTGGCCTATCAACTTTTAGCACACGGCATCCTATGCTCTGGTTTCTTGTCACTCGAGAATCTAACCCGTTTGGCCATCCTCTAGCCATTTCACCTACACCTCCCAAGAAGGTGCCGATATCTCCTACGACTACAATGTGAGTTCCTTGGTGTCCATGGGTTGTTTGAGGCTGAAGGTTGGCAGGTCCGCCGTTTGTGATACCTCCACCCGAGACAATGTCCCAATCGCGGTCCGCTGTCTCTGCCCTCTCGTTAGCACACGGATTTCTCTCCTAGATGTTGGAAGAGCACTTTAGGCGCAGGACCCAGTGGGTGGGGGTGCGGGATTACCATTAAAGCCACTGAGGTCTGTGATCCCATTTGTTTCTTCATAAGGGAGCACTGAGACGGGGTCGCAGAAGTTGTTTGGCGAACCGACCTGACAAGAAGGGGAAGCGTCTCGAAATATTTCATCACAATCGACCCACGAGTGAGAGTCATTGAGAAGTAAAGATGCCATCAGGGATTGATGCATGACAAGTCAAGAGAATGTATTGACAGACACGAGAGGCTTAGGTTATAAGGGCGGTGTGCTAGTAGATGATTCTTATGTCCGGGTATCGTAGAGTCGTGGTGGAGGAGGTGAGCAGGAATTGAGTTGAACTGTTCGGTGGGAGCCTGCTAACTATAATAAATAGGCAACAAATAAGAGCAACCCCACAGTTTAGGTCACCCCGTAACATACATTTGCCACAGCGTGATGGGGGTGGTTTTCCTTATCTGACAACACTCGAGAGATGCTAACACCGCAGGCTCCCCCGCGGGAAGCCCAACATCCCCCCCCTTCCTCCCCCTCCACACCCTGAACCCCTCTATCTCGATCGCCAGCTTCTCCCAGGGTCCCCTGCAACCGCAGGCTCGTGTAGGTAGTTTCATGCCCCAATTGCTTTTTGTTATTGTGTTTCGTTTGGGGGATAACGCCTGCCATCTACGCACGCCATCTACGCCTGCGTGATTAACTAACTCATTCTCGCCATTGCACATTCACATCTTGGCATGGCTCGAATATATTCACAACCAATAACAGATTTCCTCGATGCCTCCAATGGCAGGGGAGTCGTGAGGGTGGGATAGCGGAATTATTTTCTTGTGGGCAGGGGAATTGCAGAACAGTGGTGGTCCTTGAAACGGGTTTACTCCTAACACAGCAGCCATATTACCTAGAAAAAAAACCATTTGAATGCGCAAGACCTTTCGCTGATATATGGAGGCTATCGTGAGGCTTAATAGTTAAGGCTCTGTTTGCTTGCGATGGTTACTTTCCGTTGTCATTTGTATGGGACAACGGAACGGAACCATCACAACCAAACAGGGCCTAATCCTTTCGTTCCTTGGCACCAATTCCATAAAGGAGGGGCGGTTTGGCATTCCGGTTGTGTGGTCTACGCCTGTCTCTGTCTTCAACGTGCCGGCAACTCCGGGAGTGGTTTGTGGCTTTGGCTTTTCGTCTATGAAGAGAGCATTTGTTTCTGATGTTGTAAGATCAGGTGCCAGCTGCTTTCTTGACTTGATATATGGGTGAAATAGCTGTCGATGATCTATCTGTTTTGCGATCCTCACATTGCAGAAAAAGCGGTAGTAGCAGAGAAAAAAACTTGTGCAGTAGAGAGGGTTGATTTGGAAATCAAGGTTCTATTGTACATCCCCCCCCCCTGTCTTACTCGAGGCACTGTGCCCCTCCTGTGCCCTACTGTATTCGCATGCTATCAAGTGCCCACTCTGGACTTCTAGAGCTCGTTTTTGTTCCCTTGCAGGAGTTGGTGAATGATGATGCTTTTTCTCGCTGGCGGTTTGCACATGACACTATTTGTTGTTGACCCCCCGCTGCCAGAGGCTCTCATTAGACCTGGTGGATGTTATGGTGGGGCATTGCACGTAATGGCTGAAGCACCGGAATACTATCACGCCTCCGAAAAAGCTGCACGGTCTCGCACCCACGGTGTCCCGAATCGGTAACTCACCAATGGATCACCAATTGAAGCCCCTGAAATAATTATCCCCCCTCCCCGATCTCATCCGCCTTCGCACCCCCACAGCACAGACATCTTCCTCCTATCCTGCAGAGCTCTACAATATCCGGAAACTGGAAAAAAAATCCCTTCTATCTTCGCAGCATTTTAGTGCTTTTGGAAGCGGTGGGGACCCCGTGGAAAGGGGGAGGGGGAGGGTGTGAGAACAATGACTTTTCTAAAATCTCGAGTTTGATTTATGTCTATGTCAAGGGGGTTTTATTACTTTTATTTGTGTTTAAGGAATTTCAGAACATTGTTTTCTGATTTATGATACAAGCAACTACATGAACATTTGTGGAAATCTTGTGTGGGTCCAATGTTAAGAAAAATACATGTCAAACAGGAGATTGGGGGTGCGAGAAATCGTTGCGCTCCAGGACTAAGTTTGTCTTTGATTTTTTTGAGAGAGAGGATGACAAGCGAGTGGCCGAAGCAGAATACGGATAGAAGAGTGAAGAGAGGGAGGGAGGGGGTGGTGCGCAAGCTCCGGGGGCCTTGACCACCGTGGATACATGCCACAAGGTGGCGGGCTCAGTGAATATCGCGGAGGATTGGTTGATTACATAATGCGTACAGCTATTACAGTGCAGGCAGTGATCTTGCTCTTGTTTATCGGTAGGGTAATCATTGAATTTCGCATCCCTGATCATTGATCCTATATGGTGGGAGCTGGTTAATTTCGGTGGATCGAACTGTACCGGTGCTCGAGTGTGTGGGCGCGCACACCTGCCCTACTAAATTATTGTGATATATCATTACGAAAAAAAAAACCTTCGTTTATTTAGCTTACAGCAATGTAAAAAGTGATGGTAGAAGCGGGATTGAAGGTGGAATCTCAGCGCCAACACTAATTCACATGATATCACTCGGACCCCTTAGCACTCTTTGCACTCAGCCGGTGGAGCTATTTTGACGAGGATTGGTACAGCACACATTCATCGCCCCCAACACTACACTCGACCCGACGAACTAGAGTCAGATACTATTTGTGTGGGAATTTCCACCTTACTTTCCCGTTTCAACTCCCCTACCCTCGCACAAAATAGCTACTCAGCGTTGATTTCTTTGCTCCCTCCCTTTCCCCGACTAGCGCCAACGACTCCCATCCCACTTGTGTGTTGTGCAAAAGATGGACCGTCCATGATGCTGGTGGATTGAACAGGGGTTTCGGGGATGGGGGGTGAAGGTCACTTTATTCCGGATGACGAGCTCCCTACTAGCTCCCGTCTAGTGTTTCCGTTTAGTATTTTTACTTTAAGGCCCTGCAATGCCCAATAGGAGGCCACTTTCTTAATAATCTTTATTTTGCCTAGCAGGTGTAGTTAGTAAGTGCGAGCGTGTAGTCCGCAAGCGAGCGCTTGTTTGGCATTGGGGACTATCGGGTAAAGTTTTTTGCGCCATGCAATAATTTCGGATGCCAAACAGAAGTTGGGACTCGTGTAATAGATAATAAAAGAAGCGTGTTATGCTACTCTAACTACCAGAGGGAATGGGCTCTTATTGGATGGTGTCCCTCCCAATCTCCCATGATTGCTAGAAGTGGAAAATACGTCTGAAATATGGTAGGCCGTGAAAATAACAATGAAGCGCGAAATCCATCCCCATAATTCCTGACATCTTCTAGTGCACAAAATCTTGCTATAGAGAACGTCTTTCACACAATCAACCATTGTGATGCTATAATCCCAGGCCCCAGCAACTGAGTTGCATTTCAATCTCCGGTTCGATCAATCCTGAACGAGTTATGGCACAGGAGAGCGAACGGCAAGGAAAACACTAGAAACAAAAGAAGCAATACGGTAGTAAACATAGTACCGATTCGTAAAAAGAAATATAAATGTTGAGAAATGGTCCTTTAGGTTGAGGGACGGAGGTCTAGTATGAGCTCTCTTTTCACTATTGCGGGCATGTGCGGGTGGGAAGGGGAGGTCGGGATTCCACGTAATAGCTTGTGTCATCGAGATAGGGTATATATATGCTGTTCCTGTTTCCCATAGTTAGGTAGAGAACTTAGTCAACAATATTCCGCTACAAGAAAACGTTCAATTCCTGACGAGGACAAGAGAAAAAAAGTGACTGATCCCTAGTGACTTTCAATACCAGGGACGATAGGGTGACTACGGGGAACAGCCGGGGGACTGCAGGAAATGGCAGGACGGCTAGTGTAAGACATTTCTCCCGGGAGGCGGTGGAGCCCTAGTCCTTGGCGGTTAGGTGTCGGGAAAGTTTAGAAAAAGGCCGGCCGGCCGGACGGACTAGCCCGCTGAGAACACTAGTTGCCGACTACCACACAAGACAAGTTCCCTCTTTTTAACCGAGTGCTAGGAAAAACCACCGTAAACTAGAATTCTGAGCTGGCAGAGTTCAGGGGTGGTTGTATTTGCATCAGCTATCCTGAGGGTCATATCGAGTTCTTCCTTGCCTTCGGTCATGAAGGGTCCACCTCTGCTCCACCTTCCTACCCGCGTTTCTGGTATTTAAATTTGTCATATGAAACTTGATTTTATGGAGGAATGCAATAGGAGTGTGGCAGAGTGACATAACGATGAGGAACGAAAATCCTCGCATCTTCTTATTTTAAACTCACTAGGGGGATAAAAGGTCCTCAAGCAGAGAGGTTCTTCATAGCCAATAACTCTTTTCAAAAGGATTCAATTAATAGCTGGTAGCAATCATGCAATCCTCTGCGATAATTCACAAAATTACCCTGGCCTTCCCAATCTTCCCAAAAGCATCCCGAACTTCCGGAAGATATAGCTGTGGTTGCTCTTGGGAATTGGTCAACGAGTATTACAAACTGCGTTGGGATAATTGGGAATCACTCTAGGGCGTCCAGAATTTTCCTTGTAGGAATAAGGGGAGAACTCACATGGGGGATATTCCCTTCCCCTCATTTGAGACAAGCGAACGAAAAATACAACAAACCCTATTAGGTGAGCCAAATCTACCCTCCTAGAAGGATTCTCAATTATTCCAGTTCTCACAGCATGTGGCACTCTAGGATGTACTAAAAACATTCCTCAGAGGAAGGTAAATTATATTCCGGACTCAAATTTTACATTGCTTATTTGTACTTTTGATTTATTTTTATGTTTTCTTACATTGAGGGTCCATTATTATTGAAGGAGAACAAGGAGCTTTCAACTGAAGTCCAATTTGTTAAATATTATTATTCCGGTGCTTTCCCTTCGCTAGTTTTTATTTAAGAAAGGATAGTGGGGGGAAAGGAACGAGAAGAAAGCGATTAATCAAAGCAATTGCAATTAAGAACTATCCAGTGTTCGCAACGGTCTGGGGGCCCTGGCAGCCCCACGGGGAAACTGCCAAGAAGACTGGACCGGACCGGACGACAATTGTCACTCCGTCCCGTCCCGTGACATTTTAGGACTGCAGGTTTGAGCGAGGACCACGGGCCCGACAAGGTGAGACACTATTATGCCATCCTAATACAAGGACGATAGGGGACGGTGGTGGACTGCAGATCCCCTGACAAGGACGGTGGGGATCTGTGGGGATCTGTCGGGATCCTGCAGGCATCTGCGGGTACCTCCAGACATCTATGGGTATCTGTTGGCATCTGTCGGGGTTGGTGGAAATCCATCGAATGACATCGAAATTGGAATTCTTCAACAAATTAGCCGCAAGGACGGGAGGGGACTATAGTTGACTACTATGTAAGTGTATATGAGATTCAATTGTGTGACTAGAAAATATTTCTGTTGGCGGGATAGACGAACACATCAGAATATCACTACGAACTAACATATCCAAGAGCACTGATATAGGAGTGTAGAAGAAAATATATAAAGAGCTATTGTAAAACTAGTTAGGAACGCAAAGATTGTTGGATATCATTCACGAGGTTTTAGGCTTCTTTGATTTCTTTGACTTCTTTGATTTTGGAATGTTTTTCAGGGAATGGAAAATACCGTATTTATCTGAAAGAATGGTGCCATCCTGATCTGAAAACGATAGGTGACGGTGGCGGACTACAGATTCTCTGTTAGGAACGGTGGGGAAGGGTGGAGATCTCTCGGGACCTACAGGGATCTACGGGGCTCTGTCGGGACCTGCCGGTATTTGTGGAGGTCTGTGGGGATCTGTGGGGATCTGTCTGGCCTCACATTCTGAGACATTCTGAAAACTGGTTGTGGGGCCCACCGTCTTCCTCGTCCTACGGCCATTAGCCCCGGGCAAAATTCTCTCCAGGGCCAGACGGACTACGATTCGTAGTCCGTCCTCGTCCTACCCTCAGGACGGACGGACTGCCCCGTTGCGAACACTGGAACTATTGGATCTTCTAGAAACAGTGCCTAGTTAGGGTGGTTGATTTCCTTCTTATTCTGATTCGTTTTTTTCATTGTATTCTCACCCTCGTAGAGGTATTTATCACGAGGTAGCCCTACATCCAGAACCTACACCCCATGACGGGGACCTACATTACTAACCTCTTTTATCACCATAGGCAGGTGCCCTCTCCCTCCTACCACCTCCTTCCCTCTTGGTGTAAAGTTGGTGTATCAGCCTATTGCCCCGGAATTGCACCCTTTAAAATCCACAATACACCACACAAACTGTCAGACGAATACCCCAAAGAAATTCCTCCCTGACCCGAAAACAAAAAGAGACCAAGACATTCCAATTGGATGCAGAAGACACTTAACAAATCGTAACCAAGGGAAATAATTCTATCGCTATTGAAAATAGTGGGGTTGAATGTAGAGAAAATGATTAGAATGAAGGATTTCACGGAATAAAGTGTTCTGGAGCATTTCAGGAGTTCAAGGCTGCTTAGGAAAGGAAAGGAGAGGAAAGACGGGAATGAAGGAAATTTTCATGGGTGGAAAATGTCCGACACTTGCTCACTCTACCGGTGCATGGGCGTGCTTCTTCTTGTAAGTGCGGTCATTCCCAAAAATCGCATTAGCGAAACCTCCGAGTGACGGTTCGTGATTTCAACACTTAAAACCTGAAGGAAAGGATTAAGCCAATGAAATAAGGTATGTTTTGTAAGCCATCTTTCTTTGTAGATGACTGGAGCCCTACACTAGGAAGGCTAAGGATCTATCGGACTATGGGCTAGGGACTCCAGATTATGCCCTAAAATCAACAACTTAACTATTGCCCTGTGCGGCTCCCCGCTGTGGTTCATATTCCGCCACTATATTATAACAGATACCTGATGCCCGACTCCAGAGACATCACTCTACGGTCTAATCACCCGAGACTCTGAGGTGGTGATGGCCCCCGCCAGACTCCATGATCCAAGGGGGAATTACGGAGGTAGTAACAAATCCCAAACGTTATATGGTGAAGTATTTATGGCTGGTGCAAGATATGGGGGCTCCAAGTTGAGCGCTTACAATCATAATGCACTTTCCAGGTGACGGATGGTAAGGTGGGTACCAGCGGAGGTAGTATGTTTCAGCGAGGCATTAGGAGCCACTGTGGGCCTTGAGGACCGAGGCTAATGTCAAGAGTTTGAAGGGTGATACAAAGGGCACATGTGGAATCAAAAAGAAAAAAAGAACAAAAGAACAAAAGAAAAAGAGGATAGAGACCAGTGAGTGCCAGTCATTTGAAAGTCTGAAGTTTAACCTGAAGAAATGGAACTGGACAGGATCCCTTTCCCTAAAGGGTTTGTACTTCAGCATCATTATCATTTCTATTGAGCTGAGAGTTGTGATGGACCTCTTAGATAATCATCGAATTTCCTCGACTGGAGTATTCTCGATCAGCTCCATCAGGGGGTTCCTCGATCACGACTTAGTCAAACATAGGATCTATGACCCACCCGAGTTGGCCGGTAATAGGTAATGCTCTATTATAGTCGGCGATACTCGAGTGGACTCGGGTAAATTCGATCTTGATGGATCGCTCACCTTTTAATACAGTATTCTTGCCAAAGCATGCCTTGGACTAGTGGTATATGAGAGGGAAGAACTTTTCCCAAGAATTTCTGGGCAACGTTCGCAGGCGGCCAGGACCGCATGCAGATAGCCTGCAGATGCACAGTCCGGCCCTGCCAGGTCAAAGTGAAACAGGCCGGGCTTTATAGGCCAGGGGTTAGTGAAGCCTGGCGGCGCCTGCAGGCTCTCGGGATATCCCGTCAAATTAGTGAGTATCTACGGATATCGGAAGATGCGGGTAGATATCTGGAGATATCTATAGACATCAAAAGTGTGCAGATATTTGCAGGTCCGGCCAGATACCCGGCCGCCCCAAGAAAAGCCCAGGCCGACCGGGTTGGACCTTAAGCCTGACCGGACCGGCCGCTTGCGAACACTATAGGCAGTGTTTGGTGTTTGTGCCAATACCACAACACACCCACCTTTTTGGGATATATCTATATTAAGAAATTATTGGTGACCTAGTGCATTTGGGTATGGAAAAAATCAAGTCAAAGCTTTCCCATTTCCCAGAATTCGGGTGTGATAAGGTTGTAGCTGACAATGAAATCCTTAGGAGCGATAGTACCCACAGCTTGGGCAGTGTAAGGAAGCACTGTTTTATTACACATTTCCCACCTTTTCAAATTTACTCGTTAGGACAGCTAAAATAGCTCTCGCTGCTCCTCTTCAGACAAGCAACCCCTTACTCCGCCCAAGGCACCTGATCCACCAGCCTCGATGATAGCTACGGGATACGATAAATAAGGCTAAGGAAAGCTCATAAAAAAGGACTTCTATCCTCCCTCCCACTTTCTGTTAACTTGTGGTGCATGCATCGGAGCTGAGCAGTGGTCCCTTTTTTTTTTTTGAAATCTGAGGTCGAGTGATTACTCATGAATGTTACACTGTCAATTGCCGTCTGATGCAATATCGTTGAAGAGGCGGCACGCTCATAAACAGCTGGTTTTTTCTTTCTGCTAATGTACGAGGCTCGGGGATTATTGGCTCTGTGGTGTGGAACTTCTATTCTATTCATATTTATGCGCTGTGACATTTCTCCGGAGATGCTAATAAATCCAACCTGAGAGAGTATCGCCATTAGGAGAAATGGCATTGTATGGATTGTAGCTGTGCAGACAAAAGGTAAGGAATGTCTACGCAGGACTGGATGGAACGGAATGTGACATGGACCAAGCAAGAGTCTCTGGATTTCGCCAGCATCCTTGTAAGCTCCCATCAATTTAGGATGAAATCCTATTGAGAGAATGCAAAAAATGGCACAGTTGGGGCTATCAGAAGCGGTGCAGGTTTAATGAAAATTACGAGGTTAGCCAGGCAGCCCACACTTAAATATGCGGTGGCCCGAGGCCTATATTATTACATTTAAAAAGAGAAGAAAATAAAACTTCCTCGCGGTTAACATAGTTCAATGCCAACCTCATCTCCGGAATGTAGCATGTTAACTCTAACACCGGCTATCCCCTCCCCCTTCAAGTCCTTCTCAACTTTGTGTACGTCCCATAGCCGATATCTCAACAATCCTGCCGTAATTCCTCGCACATCCTTGGTTTCGTCGTGAGCGCTAATCCAATTATCCACCGTGATATGCCGACATATCGAGAGGCCGCCAGGGAACCCATTGATAATCTCACCGCCTAGAAGAGAGCGAATGTGACAGAAAGGATGTATTAGTAGTGAAAGCTGCCGCTGTGGGGATGCCGGTACTTGCGCACATGTTTCGCTCCCGGGGGTTCGAGGTTGCGATGGGAGTGATGATAGCCAAGGTCGCAGAGATGCAATAGGCGCGCCGTGCGGACTGAAGAGTATCGAATAGATTCGGTTTCCCTGCTCTTGGTTATGGGGAATAACCCACTTAATACCGATTGCATTGTGGAGCGCTGGTAATTCCAACAGCCTTTTGGGCGCCATGAACAATAACTCTAGCCAGCCCGCCGGGCCTTCGGCTGTAGGTTCCTCCTCCCTGCCCGGAAATTCCACCTTCATGATCTCTCCCCGCCGGAACAACCGTAGTCGCTTCCGGTCAAACCACTTCCACCTCAGGATTACCTTCTCTGCCTCTGGCGCTGCGTAGAGAAGAGTATTCTTTGCTGTGCCATCCCAATCCAGCTCCTTCAATGTCCCCTCGTTGCAATGATCTGCCTTCTTTTGCGAAACTATGACCATATCTGGAGTTGGTGAGAGTTGGGAAATAGATGAAATGCATGGTTGTGTCGTGTGGCTCTGATTAGAAAATAGAGGGTGGTAGACGTAAGGGCTCGAGTGTAACCAAGGGTCTAAGAGGAGTACGAAAGGTTTCGGTAGTCCGGGGTGGGAGAATGTGAGAGCAAAGGTGGTATCGCTATTGAGACTCTGGACCCGTAGAGACATGGCAGTCTAAGGGTTTATCCCTTGGACATACCCGTTGTTGTTTCGCGAGGGGTCTAGTGAAAGTTTGAGGGATGCGATTCGATGCCTTCCTCGCCCAGCTCTGGCTTGCGCTCGCTTGTGAGACGTTCATCGCAGAGTGGCCTTAAAGGCGGCTGAGAATTTGGGTTTGACATGAGTCGAGCTTCGCCTAAAATTCCCCTTAGATTGGTAAAGTGGTAGAAATTAGCCGAGTAGGATCGGTTAGAGTTGCAGATTGCAACGGCTCTGGGAGATCTGTCGCTCTTTCGCTCGGAGTGCACTGACAGGAGGATTCTTCGGTGAGCTTCTGGAAAATGATACTGGTCCTAAAGTTACAGTACGGTAGCATGGACTGAGCATGTCTCAGAGCCCGGGGTAGATACTTAACCGTGCCAAAGTTGATCAAGTACCGTAAGATACATATTGCCGGGTATAATGATTTTCATGGCCACTTGCGGGGTTTGGGGATACTAGAATCGTCGTTACCTTCGGGGCAGGTGTTGGTGGAAGATGCGTCTGGGGTGGTGGGGGTTCCTCTTTATCGGCAGAAAGGATACGGGAGAGCGTCAAAGGTTTCGTTCGAGAAAGTACTGTGGTAATACTGGTAATGATTTCTTCTTCGTGCACTAACGGTATTTTTTGCCTATCTTACCTCCATGCCTGCAACTAGTTTTTCTCCCCCTGATATTTGTAGAGGACGTACCGTATTAAGATTGCCCAACCGCGCCTGAAGACAAGAGATGGTTGGGTCCGGAGTGATTCAGTAAACTGTGATGCCCACTAAAGGAACGTAAGGCTATGAACACGAGAGGGAGCCACTGAGCATTGCCTGGCATCGTACCGAGGGCCCACTCGCTGGTGACATGTTGACGTTGACGAGAATTTGGGCGGACGGGGGGGGGAATTTTTGAATACGACAGGGATACAGAAACCGCACCAGGGGTGCCTCTTGCGAAATCAGCAGCGATGCAGTCTACAGCACGCACAAAAATCTCATACCAATAACCAAGCGTCTCGAGTACGGTATTCGAGCACGGTACTGTATAAGGAGCTGCTTGACTCTGCAAAGTTTAGCCGCAAACTATGGTTTGGTATTGTCCGTTAACAAAATTAACCGTACCTGTACTGTACACAAAAGATCCATCGTAACGCAACCCTCCCCACCGCTTGGCATTTTCAACACCACCTAAAGATATTCCTCTGGATCAAATATTAATTCCTCCTATGTATTCTACCATGTATTTTCATTTTATATCTCTTTTTTTGATTTTCATGATAGTGGGGTTGGTGGGACAGTGCTGTTCTCATGGCCAGAGTTTTTCCTTTTGGTTGGTGTACTGTACTGTACTGTACTGTACCGTACGCTTAATTCTGTTAAGACACAATTAGTAGCAACCGCCATTTCCAAACCGACATATCATTGGCTTTGAAAATGGATCACCAGAGCAGGCTCTCGGGCATATTATTTGTCGGTGAGCAGATTGCGGTTGGGAACCGTGGCTCGTTGAGAAAAAAGGTGCGTCGCACCAAAAAGCTTCCCATGTTTTGGTGAACCTCACTGCCCTGGATCCGGTGTACCCGTACTCCTTTTTTCTTACAGGCCTGTGCCTGAATCAAGCGAGTTACCGATAGGATCCTAGGGGTTGAGTGTGGTATCATTGAACGTGGGGGTCTTGTGCCAGTCGATTTTTGAAAGTGCTAGAGCCAGAAAATATAGGTTATACCGTGTCCTAGAACCCCGGTCATCGAAGGCCCATTTAATCTGGGGGGGAATTGAGGTTAAATAATTAAAGGCTAGAGTAGGGTACTTGATTGGTGGGCGGGATGGGCCAGGAAATATGCGTTCCCGGTGATGATTGATGCATTAGGGAATCTAATTTAAAACAAAGTTACGGAGCCGGGATCGGGGGTTTGGAAAAAATATTGAGGGGGGATACTCGAGTGCCGAATCCGCACCAGTTTTTATATTTTTGGTACCAGTTACTAAAGGTCGGAGTACTCGAGTAGTGTTGTGATGCCTCCCGAACCACTCAGGACACCTTTTCTTATGTATCTTGTAAAAAACATGACCACTCTTTTTTATATACCGGTATATATTTTTGATATCTCCATTCCGGATCCAGATCACAACTCTACCCTTGGTATTTTTTCTCGATCAGAATCATTACTCTACATCGAGATAGAGTCCCCGCCAAATCTCTATAGACGGAGTGGCTATGAAGATTATATGTTACCATCAAGGCGCCCTGAAGTTTCATTTTGGGATACAATCGGGTAGAAGAAACTCAACAACTTAAGTTATGAGTGTGCTAACACTACAACCCGCAAGTTCTAAGGGGATGCTGGATTCGTCAAGGGAACAAGATGGTTCTTGCACATCAAACTCGCTTCTCAGCCCAGGAACGATGCCTCTAATACCTCGCCTGTGGTGCTTGTGTCTGGACTGGAGTTTCTGTCCATGGCCATTGCATATTCCCGCTCATCAGCCACTAGTCAATTGTTCGTTCTCGGATACGCGCCACACAACCAGGCTCATTAGTTATGAAGTTCTATAAATAAACTCCATCTTGTACTACTGGTGAAAGAAATGGTGTCTATACGTTTAGGGGTTGTTTTGCTACTAAATTGCTATCTATAATGGATCTACTGTAAGTACTGTACTTGGACTAGTACCAAGCGAGAAATCGGACGTACCAGGGCCCTCTAACAAAAAATCTTCTTCCCCGCGTTGACCCCTAACTTACATAACAAGCATTAACTATTCCTATCAATTCCCACGATTGCTCGGACTTGTAATAATGTGCCATTAGAAATAGAAAGGCAGTCCCGGGGGTGTCCACTGCTCTTTATTATAGTTATAGGAGACAAGGATGGAAAGTTGCCGAAGACCAAAATGATTGAAATAGTTGTACTCGAGTACAGTACCATTCTCTTCACTAGATTCCTGTTGGGAATCCACTGAAGCCTGAGTGTTCCGCGGGGGCACTTCTGCGTCCGACCACAAGAACTGAATAATTGGATGAGGTTGCCCACCGGAAGGTGGCGGAGGCGCCAAGGCTTGTTCAAATGATTAGGTGGCGCCAACTTCGTATTCTCACTTCTATTAACAATTATGATAGACCCAAGAGACCCGAAGCTAGAGCTTTGGGCTGCTGCATGAACCTTTCAACCACATCTATTGGATCCATTGCGAAAGTATATCATCACCACCCATGGGTAGCTAGATTAGAATGGCTGTGAGATGGCCGTGAATAGCATCCCGTGAGATGGCCTCCGGAGCAGGCACCCTGCCACAGTAACACAAACGGGATTTTGCATAATAGATTGGGAAGATTTAAACCTGATACGATTTAATGCGAATAGTAGATACTCGTACAAGTGGAAGCCTTGCCTCACACCAAGATAGGGGCCCACTGCGGCGATGAGGATGCGGCGGTCATGTGAAATCACTCTTATCCTTGGAAATTTGAGAGAGGGAGAAGGGGGTACCTTCCCGATGTTGCTTCTGCTCCGGATTGAAGTTAAGTTGTGGCTAGGGCTGGGTGTTGATTGGCTGGCTTTTCCACCAAATTTTGCAGGGGCTTATATTCCGTGCGCCTTTCGGAAGATTGCTTTGTGCAACAGCCCTCGTCATGCAAACCATTGGTTTATTTTCTTATATCAAGCACAAGAGCAGGTAACCACACCCAATACCAACAAGCAAAAGGCGTCTTTTCCTTCCGGCCCAAGTGGATTATCTTCACTATTTTTTCTTCTGTTGATCGGAAGCGAATTACACAGGCTCTCGTCCGGTCGGGGCTTTCCGTACTGTACTACCCGGTAGATCGCCAAGGCCACCCCGTCTTTTTCACTTCGCCGCAACGTGGTTGACACACCATCCCCCTTGGAAGGAGAGATTGCACCCTTTCGCAAGGCAAAAGGGAACATGTACTTGTTACAGGCCATAAGTACCCGAAAATGGGGGGGGATCATTTGTAGGGGCGCTCAGACACACACAGATGTTTTGCTATATATCTCTTTAATCCCTGTTTTCGGGTACTTATGGCCTGGGGCAAGTATAAATGGAAAATTAACAATCGGGGTGCTTCACCTTCTACTTAAAGCCTCTAGGGCTAGTTGGATGAGCCATAGCCGAGGATCTCACATTGGGAACAACAATTGTGGTGCCGGGAGTGCGTGAAAAGATGGTTCTTCCAACTTGTTTTAAGAGTAAATAAAATAGAAAGGAATTAGATAGGAAATTCAAGGAGCTCAGATCCTCGGTGATAGCCAATGTAGAATGTAAAGAAACCCATCTCGCAACTCTCCCACCATCCCTCCCGCCATTCCACTTGATATCGCTTCCACACATTCACAATCCACCGAACTGACGTACAGCAGCGTAGTAAGTGTCCGCGAGTTTGCGGCAGGCAACACCTTTGAAGGATTCCCAGCCAGAGTATTTGCTGCACTCATTGTATAAGTCCTTCTTTAAATTATCATCTACGCGCTTGCGATTTGCGTCGCTGAAGTGGTTCTGCTTCTTGTAATTACGGTAGCCGAAGTCGTGGCGCTTGCAGCTGTTTGAATATTAGTGCATGTATACAGGAGAGGTAGAGAAATACCTACGAGTCAAGGAAGTTAAATCCTGCCGGCTTGTCTGGTGAGTCACTGCATCCGTCGTCACTCCAGTCCAAGTTGCCGGGGTTTTTGTTGCGTTTGGCGGTCAAGAAGGCGCTCATAGAGGTTGAGTAGAGAAGCCTGTCGGTATCGGATACAGGTGACATGGCTGTAAAGTCGGAACTGGAGACGGAGGAAGTTGTCTCGGTCTCGGGGACAATATCCTTGGATAAGTCGGTTTTGTCGGCCACATCCCCACGGACCCCGTCACCAGTTGGATCTGTAATTTGGGTATTGAAATCTGGGACATCACCGTTTTGGGCAGCAATGAGCTCAGCATTCCCACGCTTGACAAGGGCTGCCGGCTCACTGACGGGGATGGCGGCAGCATTGGCGAGAATGCCCATGAGGAGGACGATGGCAGTAATTTTGACCATTTTGACCAAACAAGTAAAGATTGTTAGATGTAGAGAGGTGTTTGTGAGATAGAGGACTGGTGGAAGGGGTCAAGCTGTGGTCCTTCAATGGCGGGTTTTGACCTCCCTTTTATACCCTGGGGTTGTAATATATCTTGACCAGATCATCTCGAGGCACTATGGTATATGTTGAGTAGGATGACGATCTTTCGGTGACACCGGCTGGATATCCAAGAGTTGACGGGGCGCCCGAGCGCGGAGAGCAAATAAGGTGGAACGTATCATGAAAACCATTCTTGTCGGAGCCACACATACAAAATTCTGAAATCATCTGGCCAATTGTTTCCCTCGCTGCAATTTCTTTCGATGTGTATGTAGGGTATATTGGCTCGGGGATGCCAAGCGGTTTAAGTTGTGGAACAAAGGGCAGCTGTTCTAGGATGAGAACGATGGGTGAGCAAATGAAAAGCCCCTGTATGCTCAAGAAATAATTTGGCGCTTTAACTTTTGCTCCTTCTTTCCCTCGTATTATTCCATATGCCAAGGGCGTGCGCTCTCAGGACAGTGTATGCGTAATATTCTAGGGGGAGAATTTGCGCTGTTATTTCAGACATACTTTTAAGAAAGGGATGGGAGGTCTGATTTTGCTAGCCATTGTGAGTTGGGCCAGGGAGTCAATACAGTAGGGTACGAAAATTGTATACAGTGCACGAGGACAAAAGTAACTATTCAATCACTGCGTCGTCCATATGCCGAACTCTATGGAATTTTAGCCTAAGAGTGGGAGCTGAGGGGTATCTCCGACGTTTCTTGGTGATTGCCTGGCCAATTAACATATCGGACCTTAATAGTCGGCACAGAGCGTACAGTACTGAGTGGGTGGAAGACAGCCTCCGGTATGGGTTGTTCTACCAAAGGTAATGAAGGGATGGTGACTGGGCGGGCTATTAGATTCATACGAGTATTAAGCGGGTTCAGTCGTTAGTCATATAATTAGATTAGTGCAAATAAGGTTCGGGAGGGATTCGATGGTAGAAGATTAGGGCAGATGAGGTGTTCTTTATCACTGCTAGCGACCGCACCTATGGTAATAGATGCGGCTGAATCTCTATGACGCAACAGAAACTTTGTGATAATATTGTACATGGACAAAATTAACCGCGGATCAGCCATCCAGAGCAACGCACCCCTCCTTATCACCCTGATCTTTCAACACCATTTAAAAAACTTTATCTAACTCAAATATTAATTTCTACTATGTATTCTACCCTATACTTACTCGAGTATATCCCAGTTTTTTTTTCTAGGCTTTGAGTGATTGCTTTGTTGCTAGGGGAGTGTTGTTGTCATAGGTTAAGTTTTTCCCTCTTGGTCGACCCGCGGGTAATTTTGTCCACCCACCATATCATAGAACGATCCTTACCCGGAAACTACCGGTAGCGAGAGCCAAACATATTGTACAGTACTGGTATTACGGTATTTAAGCATAGCAAATCAGGTTTGGCCGGCGGTAATCCAGTAAAACACAGCTGATGGAGCCAAAATTCATGTAATACGAACTACTCTCACAGTCTTTCATTTGAAAAATCCATCAGAGGCACCCAACCGGGTTGGAGAAAGACTATGCCAGTGAGGCGATTCATCGGAGATAGCTCATCACGGTTGTAAGGTGTTCTGGATGCCAAGCCGTGGGTGAGCACGGCCCTGTTTCCAGTCAAACCCCTAATCTTGCTATGGCGCACCCGTATCCCGCGATAGCAGAACCTTTACACCGGAACCTCGCTATTAGGAATGAACCCCCTAGGAGTCTATACCCCCCCCAATTTTTTCGCGATGAACTGTCATAAGTAACAAGCTTCAGCTCTAGAGTAATTTTTTTTTGGACACTTAGAACAAAAGCATAACTCCAGTACTCTACTGTCGGAAGTTCTATGATCTCTGGCGTTCTTGGATGGGTGGTGGCAATTCCAAAAGCACTGCTCCAGTCCACCTATGAAGCAATAATATCAAGAATGTATTCAGAGAGAAAAAGAGGTGTGGGGTCGATCTGTTTATCACGATTTCATAGCCGGTTGTGGAGTAAGATAGACCAAGGAAACAGAGATGAAGGCTGATGGTTTAGCTGGTTCGGGGATTATGTTTCCTTTAAGCCTATTTCCCTTCCTTAAATACCCCTTTTTCCCATCTCTCTATGCTTCTGAATTCGCAGCATTCAATGTTCACGATGTTGACATTTTTTGCCGCGTAATCATCCACGGGTTCATCTAGGTGCTCGATAATACCTTATGTCAACAACGGGGGAAGGGCGAGGTTGGTCCGGTGAAGTCTAAAGTGAATACAGTGCCGTACAGTACTGCGCCACCGCTACAACTGCAACTGTTACTCCTGGGCCAACAGAGTACTAGTACTTATAGGAGAAGTCATAGCAATGTACAGTAGCACCTCGCTGTCCCGGACCTCATTCGACCGGAATTCTCTGAATTTTAAATTGTTTTGCACCAAAACCTAACTCGCTGTCGCGAAGTATTCGGTCTTCCGGACAGATTCCTTGGATTTTGGCAATCGGGTACAACGAGAGGAGACTGTATCGGGTATGGTCAAAAAGGTCGGAAAACTTGCGGGGGAGAAAGAAGGATAGAGGCGCTGATCGATCAGGGGAAGTGGAAAAGATGGGTTAGGGTTAGGAGTTAAGTATATTCGAAGCTAGAGACAGTAGCTAACCTAGGCTAAACTACAGCAAGTACAAGAGCAGTGAAGAGTCTGAGTAAGTACCACAACAAGTGAGAAGACAGCTACAGCTAGGCAGAGACATCTGAGATGAAGGAAACAATACTTCAGAACAACAACAGTGGATGCAAACAATGCCCACATCAGGCAGAGAGGCCAGTACTACTATCTCAACTAAGCAACAGCCGGAAGAGTCTAGGGAGGAAACACAACAAGTGAGATAACAACTATAGACATAGCAGCATCAGAGATGAAGGAAACCATTAACCAGACAATGTCCGGGCATGTGCTGAGCCAAGAGCAAGGAGCCAGCATTGTACTACTACCTTTGTAGTAGTACTCTTAGGTATACTGAGAGATAGCAGAAGATCTGTCAAGCCAGATATACCCGTCTACGTGTTGAAGACCCACGCATAGGAAACGAGATCGGGGGTACAAGGCCCGACCCGATGGCCAATAAAAGAAAGGAAATCGTTAAGAGAAGAAATAATGAGACGTGGAAACACAAGCAGGTGAAACCTTTGCTAAAAGAGGTCAAGTTTGTAAATGAATGTAATAAAAAGAACAAAAACAAGAGTAACTTTTGATAGCGGAAATAAATCGGAACAGAATAGAGAAATCACAGAATAACAGGAGTGACAAGGTAAGGAAAAAAGAACAATAATAAACACGAGTGAAATAAATAGGAAGAAAAAAGCAAGAGAAATAAGAGAAGTAATGGGAAAAGTAAAAGAGTAAAAGCGAGAATAGAAATGAGTAAGGAAAATAAGAAAAATAACTTCTCCATACTAAATCATGTAGAAGCTATTCAGGTGTAGCACTAGCGCTTAGTGCGTTGGACATACTAGTTGTCCAAGAGTCGAGTATCATGGGTGCCTTGTCCCAGAGCCGTTTGTTGAGTAGAAAGTCCACAATAAGGTACTTGATATCATGATCAAGAATATAGCGATCAATATCCAGGATAAATTGTTGTTCTTCTGTAAGACCAGGATCA
>Ga0307509_10001298_pt1 | contig 42400 bp, 33 predicted proteins | sample 10_EM_MG_FD_202245 | JGI IMG/M metagenome (GOLD analysis project Ga0307509, IMG submission 202245) | Populus trichocarpa ectomycorrhiza microbial communities from riparian zone in the Pacific Northwest, United States - 10_EM | ecosystem: Host-associated > Plants > Roots > Unclassified | place...
TTAAGAACAAATAATAAAATAGATAATGTTAAAGTAGATATAATAAAACTATTAGTACTACTTATTTCTATTTCTGAATTAGAATTTAAATTATTAATTATTTTTAATTCTTTATCACTATATTCAGATGTATTTTCTTCTTCTGTAAATAATATTTTTATTATTTTTAAATAATAAGAAGCACTTATTATACTTACAATAATAGCTATTATAGACATAAAATAATATCCATTTTGAATTGCTGAATATAATACAAATTGTTTTGAGAAAAATCCTATTAAAGGAGGTATACCAGCCATACTAAATAAACAAATTGTTAAAGTTATTGATAATACAGGATTTAAGAAAAATTGACCTTTTAATTCTGAAATATAATTTATATCATTTTCTGTTCCTGTTTCATCTTCAATCATTATACTTTGTATTAAATCTCTATATGAATTTTTTATTATATATCCAAATAATATAATTATTAAAAAAGTATTTAAATTTGTAATAGTATATTGTATTATATAAAATATTAAAGCTTCTATAGATTGTTCTGAATTAATAGCTAAAGCTAATAAAATAAATCCTATATGTGATATAGTACTATAAGCTAATAATCTTTTTATTTTAGATTGAGCTAAACCTAATATTGTACCTATTAATAATGATAATAATGAACTTATTAATAATAAATTTTTACTTCATAAATAATTATTATTAAAACTTAAAATATTATTATTAATTATATTATTTAAAGGATTTAATTCTAATATTAAATTAATATTATCTATTAAATTAATATGAGTTTGTATTTCAAATAATATTAATAAAATAGATATTTTAGGCATAATAGTTAATCATGTTGTTATTATTGTAGCACTATCTGCATATACATCTGGTGCTCAATTATGTAAAGGTGCTGCTGCTATTTTAAATAATAATCCTATAAAAATTAATATTAAACCTAAACTAAAACCTAATAAAATATTATTATTATCAACTACTGATATCATACTATATATTGAATCTAAATTAGTTAATCCTGTGAAAGTATAAATTAAACCACAACCTAATAATATAATACAAGAAGCTAAACTACCTAATAAAAAATATTTTAATCCTGCAGATATTGCTAATTCTGAATGTCTATATAAAGAAGCTAATATATATACTCCAAAAGATTGTAATTCTAAACTTAAATATAATGTTATTAAATTTGAAGAAGATACTAATAATAAAGAACCTAAAGTTGATATTAATACTATTATTGAATATTTTATTCTATAATTATTAATTGATAATATATTATGACTTTTTTCATTTAATTCTAGATTATTATCTATAAATTTATGATTTATTAAAGGTCAAGCTATTAATATTACAGAACCTGTTAATATTATAACTATATCAAATAATTGTGTAAATAAAGTAATTTGGAATAAACCATTATATATACCTATACCTGATCCAATTGACTGAATATAAAAAGCATTAAAAACTAATGTTCCAGTATAAAGTAATAATAATGAAGATATTCTTAAATATAAATTTGGTGAAATATTTCTATTTATTGAAGGTAGGGCTATTGCCACTATAAGAATCATGATACTAATAAACATCATTACTTTTATTTTTATTTTTATATATTTATTTTTTAATATTAATTTTAATAATATTTTAATAAATTTTATTAAAATTTTATATAATTAACTTTATTACATCCTACTGGATTTGAACCAATAATTAATTGCTTCGAAGGCAAACGCTTTACCAATTTAGCTAAAGATGTTACAAAAATTTAATTTTGTATCAAACTTTAGATTATAATTTAAATAAATATAATTTATAAAAAGGATATAATATTTAGCTAATATATAAATGAATTTCTAATATATTTTATTTAATTTTTATTAAAATTTTAATATTAATTAATTTATTTAGATTTTAATTTGGTTGCAGGAAATAAAAAAAAGATTTTATATTTATACGAGCAAAGAGATTTGAACTCTTACGAATATAAATTCATAAATACCTAAAATTTACCCGGCTACCAAATTTCGGCACACTCGTAAATTAATAAATGTTTACATCAAATATTATTTAATTAATAATATAATTTAAAAATATTTAATTAAAATTAAACATTATATTTAAAATTTTTACTTATGAATTAGAAATAAGAGATAGAGTAATCGAAACTCTGTCTGCATAGTGTAAATATGCTGTTAAACCACTCAACTAATCTCTTACAATTATAAATAAAAAAGGGGGTAAAATTTATTTATTTTCCAGCAGCACTTTCCAGTACGGCTACCTTGCTATGACTTTTGAGATGTTACTCAATTGAATTAATAAAAACTAATTAGTTTAACATAACCGTTATAATATTAAATTAATAAAATAACTATTTAAATTTATAATATATATAAATCTAAATTTAATTATGAAAAATTTATAATTATATTCCCATTTCCATCAATATAAGCTTCTTCCCAGCGACAGACAGTTAGTTCATCACGGATGCTAGTTTCACCGTTGCGCTTATTATCAACGATTACTCGAAATTCCTTCTTCATGTTCCCGAATTGCAGAAAACAATCCGTCTAAATTTATATTTTAACTTTTTTTATTGATTAGCTCTTCCTATTTTCTAAATTTAACTTTCTTATTAAAAAATTAAAAAATTAATTGAATTATTAATCTTTCGATTATTTTTATTTAATTCAATTTAAGAAAAAGTTTAGCATCACTTTGTAAAAGTTTTTGTGGCACGTCTATAGCCCAGTTCATAAGGGCCATAACGACTTGTCTTAGCCCCAAATGAAACTCTATAAGAATCATTAATTGTTAAGTATGTAAATAATATATTAAATTAACAATAGGGATTTCGTCCGTTAGCGGAATTAACCTCAGTTCTCACGATACGGACTGAAGACAGCCATGCAACACCTGTATTAAATGTTTTATTTATTATTTTAAAATATTTATTTATTTTAAAATTAAAACATTCCTTTATATAATTTATATAAAAATATAAAAAATAAAAGTTTTTATTCAAGAACTGGTAAGGTTTTACGCGGATTATCGTATTAAATAACATGCTTCACTTCGTTTGCTCCGAAACCGACTAATTTTTTTGTTTTCAACTTTGCAGTTGTACTCACAAGGCGGAATGGTTATCGTGTTAACATTATCATTAATAAATTTATTATTAATAATTACCATTCATCGTTGACAGAGAGGGGTAGTTTGGGTATCTAATCCTATTTCCTATCCTCACCTTCGTTTCTGAGCGTCAATCATTAATGGAAAAAAGCTTTCGCCTTTAATATTCTACTTAGTATTTAAAGATATCAGACCTACTCTAAGCATTATTTAATATATCCTCTATTTGATTCTAGCTTTTATTCTTAATTTATTTATCTTTATTTCAAATTTATAAATTAATTAAAAGCCGCCTACAAACCCTTTACGCCTGATTAAGACGATTAACGTTTATGTCTCTGGCCTTACCGAGTCTTCTGGCACCAGTTTTGGACGACACTAATAATAAGGTAATATCATTATTTTCCCTTATGTTATCAATTTTTTAATTGATTTCAGTTAGCTAGTTCACTCTTTCGAGCATTGACTAATATTCTCGACTGCTGGTAGTATTAAACTACTTGGGAGATTTCATTCCCAATGTGGCCATATGTTCTCTCAAACTTAGCTATTGATCGTCGGCTTGGTAAGCATTTACCTTACCAACTACCTAATCAAAATAAATAGTATTTTATAACAGAAAATTTCCTTTAATATAAATTAAATATTATTATCTAATTTATTTTAATTATTATATTTATTAATAATTAAATTTATTTCCTATTTATGGAAATTATAAAGTAACTTATTTATTATCCTCACCTTTACACCTTATTTCTTATAATATTATATAATTTTATATAATAATTATTAAAAATAATGATTTGCATGTCTTAAACTACTGAACAACGTTCAATCGGAACCAAAATTAAATTCTTATGATATTTAAACAATAAATTATATTATACTTTATTGTTTTATTTTATATGCTTTAAATTGCAATATTTAGTATCTCTTTTAATTTAATTTATTAATTTAAAACTATCATATAAAATCAAAAATTTTATCTTAAAATTAAGTAATATTAATTATAAATTAAATATATAAATTTTATTCTAAAATTTATATATTAAAGTCTAATTTTAATTTGTAAATACAAATAAAATAAATTGTATTATTTTATTAAATATTTTTAATTAAAAAACAAAATTTATAATTTCTTATAATATAAAAAGGGGGATAAGAAAATAAAATTAATTTAATATATTAAATAATATATTTATAAATATATTAATACATTTTATATATTAAATAATTATTTATAATTTAATTATAAATACATTAATAAGGTGAGATATTAAATGCTATTAAGATACTAGGAACTAATATAATGAAAGCTACACAAACAGGTAATAAATTTAATCAACATAAATCAATTAAAGCATCATATCTCATTCTAGGTAAAGTAGCTCTAAATCATACAAACATAAAACAGAATATACATGTTTTTAATCCAAGTATAATAGATTGTAAATTAATTACAGAATCATTAATAAATAATTCAGGCATATGATATCCACCTAAAAATAATATAGAAGTAATACAACTAAATAAAACTATTGAAGCATATTCAGCTAAAAAGAAGAAAACAAAAGGTACACTAGAATGTTCAGTGAAAAATCCAGCTACTAATTCAGATTCAGCTTCTTGTAAATCAAAAGGTGTTCTGGATGTTTCAGCTAAAATAGATATAAAATAAAATATAAATATTGGAAATAATGGTATAATATATCAAATAGCTTGTTGATTTTCAATTATTGTTGTAAAATTAAATGAACCTGTTAATATTATTATAATTAATAAAGCAGAACTTAATATTAATTCATAACTAATCATAGCTGCTGTACTTCTTAAAGAACCTAAAAAAGCATAAGTAGAATTAGCTGATCAACCAGCAAATAAAACTCCATATACTCCTAAAGAAGATAAAGCTACAGTATATAATATTCCTAATGAAAAATCAAATAATGTTAATCCTTGTCCAAAAGGAATTATACCTCATCCTAATAAACTAAATATTAAAGAAAATACAGGTGCTAAATAAAATAATATTTTATTAGATTGAGATGGTATAACAGTTTCTTTAACTATTAATTTAAGAGCATCACTAAAAGGTTGTAATAAACCATAATAACCTGTTGTATTAGGACCAACTCTTCTTTGATGAGCTGCTAATTGTTTTCTTTCTATTATTGTCATAAAAGCTACTGATAATAATATAGGTAATATTACTGCTAATACATCTAATAAATTAATTAATACATTTAATAAAATTAAAATTAAATTATTTGTATTCATAAATAAATATAATTATCATCTTTATTTATATTTATATTTATAATAGACTATTCACTTAATTTTTATATTTTTATTAATTACAAAAAGAATTAAAATATATAAATTTAAATATAGTCATAAATTACAATTTTCATAAATATAAATATCGATTAAAATAGTTAATTAAAATTAACAACATAACTTATAAAAAATATATATTTTTTATTTATTATAAAATAAAATAAAATAAATTAAATATTTTTATAAGTAGATTTATTATAATAAATTTTTATTTAATATATTTAATTTATATAAATATAATTAAATATAAGTAAAAGACATTGTAACAATAAATTTATTTTTATAATCAACCTAATTTAATAGGGATTTGTATTAATATTAATTTTAATATTATAGAAATAATATTAATTTTAAAATTAATTAAATTCTATTCTCTTTTGGATTCGAACCAAAATTAACACTTTAGAAGAATGCAGTTCTACCATTGAACTAAGAGAATTTATTATAATTATATTCTATTTTATAATTATTGAAATAAATATTTACTAATTATCAAAATATATAATTAATAGATTTCTTTTAATTAAAAATTTAAATAAAAATTTTTAATTAATTATTTTAGAGTTAAGAGGGAATTGAACCCTACTTTTATAGATTTTGCAGATCTACTACAGAAACCATCTGTAAACTCAACTCTATTTATAATAATCTTTTTCATATTATTAAAAATTACTAATTATATTTATTTAAATAAATATTTACTAATTTTCTTTAAATTTTAGATTTATAATATTAATTATAATCAAAAGATTTATATTTATATTTTCATTGTAATATATATTTATAATTTTAATTATATTAGAAAAGGGGTAAATTTATATAAATTTAAAAATAATATTTGAATATATTAAATAATTTATTTTTTATTTAATGATATGAATATAGGTGCAATCATAGATAATAATAAAATAATACTACATATTATTAATAATACAGCAGCATAAGTATAAATTAATTGTCCTATAGCTTCTATTTGACTAAATGAGATAAATGTAGTATCTGCAATATTAGATTGATAAGTTGTATGAATATTATTAATAAAATTTAATTCATTATTATTTCAAATAAATAAATTAAAATTAGTTATAGTATCAAAGATAAAATTTAAACTAGATACATTATTAAAACTAAATGGTAAAATATTAAACATTTCAAATAGAAATAATGAAGCAACTACAAAAGCTAAAGGTAAATTTTTAGTATATTGTTTTCCAGTATCTATTATATCTGTTAATGATATATTTATCATCATAATTACAAATAAAAATAATACTGTTATAGCACCTACATATACAATTATATATGATAAACCTAGAAAACCTATTCCAGATAATATTAAATAACCTGCTGCATTTACAAATACAGAAATTAAATATACTACTGATATTACTGGATTTTGAGAAGTTATAACTAATACACTAGATATTATTGTTGTAAAACTTAATATATTTATTAATATATATTTCATTTATAAAAAAAAAATATTAAAATAAGCCTATTTTATTAATATTCGATCTAAATTTTGAACGAGTAAGGCTATAAACATTTAAATAAATTAAATTATTTTTATAAATTTATTTATAATTAAATGTAGGTTTAACCTAAAAATATAATACTCTAATTAAAGAATATTTTTTAAATATTATTATAATATTTTATAATAAATTAAAATTTATTTATATAAATAAATTTATAAAATATAATAATTTATTTGTTTAATTTATTATTTAAAATTATAAACTAAATTTTATATTTTTAAGATCGTAAATTAAATATAAATTAATTTACAAAAACTGAATAGTAAATATTCTCTTTTATTATCTGTAACTTTTAATGTATATAATTCATTAAGTAAATTAATTTTATAGACTTAAGCAGAATCGAACTACTAATATAAACTGCCGCATCAATTTATTGTTAACCATTAACATTTAAGCCTTTAACTAAGAAAAGGGGTAATTAAAATGAAACATGTTTATTAAAATTAATTTCAACTTTTTTGAATTTAAATATTATTGTAACATCTTCTAATTTATTAATATTATATAAATTAATTGTATCACTAATTTTATTTTTACTAATTAGATGAATTAAAAAATATTCATTAGTTAAAAAAATCTGACATATTTTTAGTTTAATTGGTTCAAGTTTATTAAGTATTTCTTTAATTGATATTTATTCTTGAGAGTTTATTTCTTGAATTAAAGATACTTCAATTTATAAATGATATGCTGATTTATTTTCTAAAACAGAGAGAATTTCTAATAAAAAAGAAGATATTCCCTCCAGAATGAGTACGATTAACGAAAACTCAAATGAAAATAAAACAAACAGCGAAAGAAGCAGCAGAATTATTGAATGAATTAATAGAGATTCTTAAAAAACAAAAGTAAATAATTCTAGAAATTTTAAATCAAGAAGAATTTAGTAAAATTGAAACAAATACAGATAATTATAAATATTATTTTATTATTGGTTCATTAATTATTGCAACTGGTGTAATTTGATATTATTGAAATGATATTAGACCTGCTGCAGGTGATGCTGGTAATACTATAATTGAAAAAATTAGATCTTTTCGATCATGATTTAATAATGACCCGAACAATATTATTGACAACAATCCAAGAAACAATACGATTAATATTCCGACGAATATAAATCCACCTATTGAAGATATTCAATTAACTGATAATACTAATCCACCAAATTATGAATCGATAAATAAAGGTAAAACTGTTTTAACTTCACCTTCTCTAGAAAATTTAAATGAACAAGCAGAAAGTTCATGAAATTCGTCGAGTTCATCAATTAGTGAAGTTTCATCTCCTGGATCAGACGATTCTTCTGTTACAATTACTCCTGATTCTATTTCTTCTACTTCTTCTACTGAATCTAGTTCTTCTTCATCTAGTTCTTCTTCTTCATCTAGTTCTTTAATAAATGCTTCTAATTTAATTGAAAATACATGAAAAGGTAAATTAGCAAAAGAAGTAAACGATAAAATTAATTTTATTGAAAGTTCATTAACTAATGAAAATGAAGCAGATATTACTTTAAAATTAAGTGATTATTTTGCTTATATTATTAATGAATATAATATTGAAATTCAAACATATAATTTTATGAAAAATAATTCAATTTATAATAAAGATGATTTAAATAATATGAAAGAATCTATTTATTACTTTAGAAAATGAATTTGTGAATATCAAGCTAAAATTTTTCCAGAGTCTACTGTTTCTATAGAAATAGATAGAATATCTGATTCTCCTAAACTATTAACTAAAAATATAGTTTAAAAAATAATATTTCAGTATGCTTCAGTGACATTTAAATATTAGGGAATATTTCGCTATAATAGCAATCGTTAAAATATAAACCGGAGGTGCAACCTTAAACACAAAATATATAATAAAATTAATGAGTTTTGAAACAAAATTACAAGAAATGAATATTAAAATGTTCGATATTATTTCAACTAAAGAAATTACTTATTTAAAAGATTTTGATAGAAGAATCCATATAAATAAATATGGTAAATTTAATTATTATAAAATTTATGAATTAAATCATAGTAAAATTTGAAATTTCATTTATGAATTAGAAGATAATAAAGTTTATACTTTAATTCCTTTTATTTCTAAAAATGATAGACCAGATGAACCTTTTATTACTTTATCTCAACAAATCTTAATCACTTATAATAGTAATCCAGTATTAATAACAAAATATATTAATAATAAAATTAGTGATACAATTAATTTATATAATATTAATAAAATTGAAGAAGTTACAATAATATTTAAATTCAAAAAGTTAAAATTTAATTTTAATGAACATAATTCATTTTAATTACCCCCTTTTTACATATAATTTATCGTTTATAATTCCTTTATCTCTGAATAATAAAAAATTTGTAAAAACAGAAATAAATACTAGATCTATGTCAATATCTATTAATAGAATAACTTACTTACAAAATTTTTTTGATTATGATATATGTTTTTTCACTGACTCTCATTTTAAAATTTTAGAATTTAGTGATAATTTAGAAATTAAAAATTTTCTATCTGAATTAAAGGAAGATCAAATATATGTAATTATTTTAGAGTTCATATATTCAACTTTAACTTATGATGAAGAAGGACCTACAATTAATTTATCTAAACCTATACTACTTACTAAAAATTCTAATCCTGATATGTTATCTAAATTTATTCATGAAAAAATTAATGAATGTATAAACAAATATTATTTAGATGATTCATTATTCTATACTGGAAATAAAAATGATAGACCAGAAGTTTTATTTAAATAAAGAATAAAAATTAATTTTATATAAATAATGATTTTGTTATTATTATTATCTTTAATAACTATATATATGTTCTTTGGAACATTTGTATTAATTCAAATATTAATTTGAACAATAGTTTTATTTTTATCAAACTTTTTAATTGCAATTAATCCATTTAGTAAAGAGTTTCATATAATTAGAATAATGTCAGTTATTGTCATTATATTTATTTTATATTATAATTCAATTAAATTGAATATTGCAACGGCTCTTATTTTACCATTATCAATTAGTAATATATCCTATTTAAATGATTATAGTGATAAAGATTCACCTATTATAATAGATTTTAATGTAAAAAAAGAATTACTTTATTTACATAATGTAGATGAAACAACTAAATTTATAAACAATTTAGATAGAGATTCTAATTACATTGCAACTATTGAATATATTAATGATTTATCAATCTATCATTTAGATGTTTATAATAATAATAATAATACACCTAGAATGATTCTATCAGATCCTTTTTTAATAAATAAATTTAGTTCTACAACTTTATTAACTAAATTTATGAATGAAAGACTTGAATTAATGATAGATTATTACTATTTAGATGATTCTGTTTTACAAGATTCAACTATAATTTTATTAACTTATTCTAAATTTAATATTTAATTACCCCCTTTCTATTTAATTAATTATATCAACTTAATACTTCAGTATGCTTAAGTGCATTTAAATATTAAGGCCTATTTTGTGGAGGGAGATTTTCAATAGGTGATATAAATCAAATATATATTGTAATAATATATATAATCTCACACTCGTAATTACTTACAAATAATTTTATAAAATGACATTATTCAATAATTTAATAGATAACAATTATGTTATCTATGGTTTATTCACAATTACAGCTGGTTTAACTACTTATTTAGTTATTAAATCTTATTTATATCCTTCAATCATTGAAACTCCTCCAACATTTAATTTCACTTAAAGATAATTAAGTGATATTCAAGAATTTATGAATCAAGGAGGAGTATTAAATCAAGAAACTAATGATAGATTAGATCAAGATCTTCAAACTATTATGGGAGAAGATCTTTATAATGAATTTCAACATGATATTCAACTTATTGATAATGAATTTACTCAAGCATTACATGATCTATTATCTAATTTATAGTAGATTTTGCTTCTACTTCTTTTAATATTATCCCTTTTGTAATACTGACTCTTATACTACTAAAAGTTACACTTTTATAAAAAGCGGCTTTCAATTTTAATAAAAAATGATTTCGAATTTTAAGGGTTTTTTTATTCATTTATGAAAGTTAGAAAAATCGATTTTATTTCTATTTCTTTCGTGTTTAGGTTTTTTGTTTGTAATACTGACTCTTATACTACTAATTCCAGATTATAATTTAAAATTATCTGAATTACCATTAATTAATTCTATGAAACTATCATCTTCTGAATTAATAGCTTCGACTTCTAATATTCAAAATTTAAATTAAATAAATAAAAAAAACTGTAATATAATTATATGTAAAATATATAATTTAAGTATAGACATTACAAAAATTTATATCTAATAATTAGAAATAATATACTATCCTTTTATATATACTTTATTCTTTTATCTAATATTTTAATTTAATAAAAATATGATTAATAAATAATATATTTTTATTAAAAAGATTAAAAATTGAACAATTTTAAACATCAAGTCTATTTTATAAATTAGTAATGCTAAACTAAATAATTCACAGTTACTTACATTTGCATCCTATTAAGAAATGTTCTTTTTCTTATAAAATTAAATATTATTTCATTTCTAAAAATTATATTATGGATTAATATAATAATAAGAAATATTATTAAAAAATAATAGAAATAATAATTAAGATAGTATCTAGGAGTTAGTTTCTTGCTTTATATACATTCAGCGCTTATCTAATATGTTTGTGGCTACCCAACTATGCTTGTTTAATTAAATAATAATTAAATTCAACAATTGGTACACTAGAGAAACACAGCCTATTGATCCTTTCGTACTAGAAGGTCTTCTCCTTTTTACTATTTATATCTTCAGAAGATAGGGACCATACTGACTCACGTCGTATTAAACCCAACTCGCGTACCCTTTTAATCGGCGAACAGCCAAACCCTTCCAAGCTTCTTCACCCGGAGGATAGGATGAGTCGACATCGAGGTGCCAAACAGCCGGAACAATGTGTACTCTTACCGGCTATCAGCCTGTTATCCCTAGCGTAACTTTTATCGATTGATCCCCGTCTATTCCATTATATAGCGAAGGGTCACTATGCCCTACTTACGTATCTGTTCGACTTCTAAGTCTTTCAGTTAGGTATGCTTTCCGCCATTATACACTTCAAAACCTTTCACTGGTTTATTGATCTCCATTCAATTTCTAGCTATACCTTGTAATAATAAACTAATTTATTTAGTTTATTTTTATTTAATTCTTTTTTAATATTTTAAATATTAGAGAATTAATATTTTTTGTTTGTATATTATAATAAATAATTATAATATTATAATTTAATTTAAAATCTTTGGATGTACTTTGCTACTTTTTTAAAGACGACCGCCCCAGTCAAACTACCAATTAGTCATTTATCCTTTAAATTTCAATTTATAAAGTAAACAAAAATTTAATTCAAATTATAAGGTTTTCCAAATTTAGTCTTTCGACATTCCTAATTACTATTAATTGAATTTAAATTAATGTAATAACTAACTATAGTAAAGCTGCATAGGGTCTTCCCGTCCCTCTGAAGACAGCGAGCATCTGCACTCGCAATTCAATTTCACTGAGCAAGTTGTAGAGACAGTGAGACCATCGTTACATTATTGATACAAGACCACATTTAATGGCCAATTTATTTTGCTACCTTAGGATCCTCATAGTTAAGACCGCTATTAACCAGATTTTCGATTAGTAACTTTAAAATTACCTCTCTTATATTAATGGCATTGAGCAAATTTCATTCAGAATACTATTATCTTAATAATTGCTCTGAATTGTGTTTTTAGTAAACAGTCGTGGCCTCCGATTTTATTATACCATATAATTATTTATATTATGGCTAATTTAAATTTTATATGGTTTCTCTTATTGTCAAACTTATGAGAACAACTTGCCGAGTTCCTTAACAACTTTTAGCTCTACGCCTTAGTATTCTCTACTTACGAACCTGTGTCGGTTTAGAGTACGGTAGTATTTTAATTTATTATTAATTATTATTAATAATATATTATATATTTAAATTTCCTGATCTTTTATAATTTTCCATAAAGATTTTCAATATATTACTCATCAGTCAAAACTTTGGTTCTGAACCTTAGAGGCCGCATTAACATAAGGTGGTTTAACCTTTCCTTATAACCCTTTCGTATTCGGCGAGAAGTATTATAACTTCTTTTACGTTACTCATGTCAGCATTATCTCTTCAGTTATTTACAAACAATGAAACACTGTTTATCATTAACTATACTGAATGTTCTACTACCTAATTTATAAAAATAATTTATTTTAATTATATTTATAATTAACAGGATATCGGTTGATTATTTAAGACCCGTTAAATTTTTGGCGCAATAGTCTAAAGGCTGCTACGTTGTTACAACGGTCATTAAAAGATAGCGACTACCAGGCTCACTTTACAGCTGCATTCAATCTATTACTTCCTTTACTTTCACTTAATAATCATTCGGGACCTTGATCCATGTTCTCGGCTGTTTCCGTCTTGACTATTCAACTTATCATGAATAGTCTGAATATCTATTATCAATTTATGTAATTTCGAGTTTCGTTTCCATTGGTAAGATTTTCAAGATCCCCTCAACCTAAACTTTTAATATATAAATATATTATTAGTTGGGAATTACCGTGCTGTACCTCCATAAATTTATTAATAGATGTCATACTAAAATATGTTTCGTAGAAAACCAGCTATCACCAGTTCAGATTGGCATTTCACCGCTTTCCAAAACTCTTCGGAGAATTTTGCAACATTCAACCGTTCGATCCATTATAATCTGGTTTTGGAAAGATCAACTGACTTCGGGTCTAATAATAGTAACTAACCCAAAATTATATTTGTAAATAAATCACTTATATTATAAATTTTTTAAATTATTTATTATATAAGGAATTTATTCTATTTTATTTTTATAAAATAATTTAAAATTATATAATTTTATTATACAAATAATTTAGTCGCTTTCGCTAAGGCTAATTAACCTTGCTACTATCATTAACTTACTGACCCATTATGCAAAAGGTACGTCGTCATTTTATATTTTAAAACTTCGACTGCTTATAGAATTACTAATTCAAGACTATTTCATTTCATTATACAATGAACTATTTCAACTTTTCCTTTACAGTACTTTTCACTATCGCTAAATTTATTTTACTTAGCTTTAGAGGATGGTTCCCCTATATTCCAACAAGTTATCTCTCATTGTACTTATTTTTAAGATAATTTTTATTTTACAGGACTGAATACCTTCTTTGGTAATTATTTATTTAAATAATTATATAATAATTATTAAATTATTATTAATGATATTCCAATTTCATTTTATAATAATTAATTTTATATTATTTCAAATATTTAAATTTCTTTAAGCTAATCCGATTTCACTCACCATTACTTTCGGAGTCTCGGTTGATTTCCTTTCCTTTCCTTAATACAATGTTTTGCTTCAGGAAGTATTAATAATTAAGGTTTCCCTTAGGATCGCCACAATTTACTTACTATTAATAATTATTATTAATTAGTTTGTGGCTTTTGGTTTATACCTCCTTTTTAATAAATTTGCTAGTTATCCTTAATAATTCCTTTAAATTACTTTGATGTTTTTACTAAATTGTCATCTATACTTTTAATTTTTAGATTTATTTTAAAACTATCTAATTCATAAATTTATAAAATAATAAAATATTTTATTTTAAATTAATTCCTGATAAAAATATTTTAAAACAGATTTAATAAATTTAATATTTCTAAAAATATATAATTTTAGCTGAAAAAAGGAATTGAACCTTTATTTTACCGTCATGAATGATAAGTTTTAACCATCTAAACTATTTCAGCTTAATTAATAAAATTAAATTATTTATTTATTCAATTATTCATTTATAATTTAAAAAATTAAATGAGTTAGAAGAAAAATTATATCTACGAAACTAATTATGTTCATATTATTTGTTAATATATAATTTAATTATTTAAAATAAAATAATTATAATTAACAAATACTGCTGGTATATTCTAAATATTATTAAGTCTGAGTATAGGAATTAAAGATTTCTCATCTAAAATAATAAAAATTAAAAACAAATTTAAATTATTAAATTAATTATTTAAATTTACAAAAGTGTTTGATTCAATAATAATTATTATTTTAAATTAATATTTTTCTGTTTATTTATCCATAGATTATTCTATTTTTTCAATATACAATTAAATTTTATATAATGAAAGTTTATATAAAGACCTGGAACCTTATCTTAAAATTTCACATATAATTTGTATAAATTTTACAGGTTTAGATATCTTAACTCATTTAATTTTTTAATTTATATAATAATTAAATAAATATTTAAAAATATTAATTTAGGGTAAAATCAGAGATTTGAACTCTGAACAGCGTCGCCACAAGACGTTATTTTACCAATTAAACTAATTCTACCTTATTTATAAGATTTGTCTATATTCATATAATTAATTTGTCATTTATAAATAAATTAATATCAGAAATAATATTATAAATCTTATTTATTATTATTATATTAAAACAAAATAATAAAATTATTTTAATATAATTTATACTCTTTTAATATAAATTTATAATATTATTAATGGGGGGTAAAATTAAATAAAATGAAATAATAATTATTTAATATATAAATTTTATATTTATTTAAAAATAATATATATAATTAAAAATAATAATATTTATTTATTATCTGTAGCTAAATCCATTAAAGTATTTTCTGCTAAACCAATAATAGGAACAATAATTAAGAATCAAGCAAAATAAAATGTTGTAGCAACTTGTCCTACTTCTACAAAAGGGCTTTCAGGATGTTGAGAACCAATTCACATTAATATTACAAAATTTACAATAAAGAATCAATGAGCTAATTTCATAGCTGGTCTAAATTGACTACCTCTTATTCTAGATACATCAGTTAAAGGTAATATTAATAAAATTAATAATGAACCAAACATAGCTATAACTCCTAATAATTTATTAGGTATAGATCTTAATATAGCATAAAATGGTAATAAATATCATTCAGGTACAATTGAAGGAGGTGTACTCATAGGATTAGCTGGAATATAATTATCACTATGTCCTAATAAATTTGGATAGAAGAAAACTATAATTGATAAAGCTAATAAAAATGCAAATATAGTTACCAGATCTTTAAATGTAAAATAAGGATGCATTGCATATCTATCTCCATTAGAAGATATTCCATTTGGATTATTAGATCCATGTGTATGTAAAGCCATTAAATGACCTATTACTAAAGCAGCTAATAAAAATGGTAATAAAAAATGAAGAGAGAAAAATCTATTTAATGTAGCATTACTTACACTAAATCCTCCTCATATTAATTCTACTAAATCTTGTCCAAAAAAAGGTACAGCTGATAATAAATTAGTAATTACTGTAGCACCTCATAAACTCATTTGACCATAAGGTAATACATATCCTAAAAAAGCTATAGCCATCATTAATATTAATATTATTACTCCTATACTTCATACTAATATTCTAGGTGATTTATAAGAACTATAATATAATCCTCTAGCAATATGAGCATATACAAAAATAAAGAAGAATGAAGCTACATTTGCATGTGTATATCTTAATATTCAACCAGCATTTACATCTCTCATAATATGTTCTACACTATTAAAAGCAAAATCTACATGAGGTTGATAATGCATTGCTAAAAATACTCCAGTTAATATTTGTATTATTAAACAAGCTCCTAATAATGAACCAAAATTTCATAAATAGGAAATATTAGCTGGTTGAGGTGAATCTACAATATAAGAATTTAATAATCTTAATAATACATTAGTTTTTAATAATCTCATTTGTATTTTTTTTGTTTTATAAATTTTTTAATTAATATCTTTTATTTAATTTATTTTCAAAACTTTACTAATATATTTTTATATTTATTTTATTTATTTTGAAAATTATAAAGTATTAATTATGGTATTTTATACCTTATTTTAATAAATAGTTTATAGAAATTATCTTAAATAGATATTTATTTTAAAATAATAAATATTTTGATTAATTTTGTAGTTAAATTATTATTATTAATCAAAACCATTTAATTTTAAATAATTAATTATTAATTTTATAATAAATGATTCATTTAATATTAAAATTAAAGTAAATATAAATAATGAATTTATAATTACTTATTAAATAACAATTATATTTATTTTTTATAAATTAAACGAAATGTTTATTAATCTAATATAAAATAATTGTTTCAATATTCTGACAATGTAATTAATTTTTGGTTTAAAGTTAATATAATTTTAAATAAGCCCAAGAAGATTTGAACTTCTATGAATTTCTCATCAAGAAATCATTCTACCATTAAATTATGGGCTTTAGGAAATATTTAATTAAATTTTTACCTGATGCTACAAATTATTTTTCAAATATTAAAAAATAAAATATTAAATTTATAAAAAATATAAATATATAATTTATTATTAAAGATTTTATTTAATACTTTTATATTTATGGGGTAAATTAATAAAATTTAATTAATATTTAGAAATATAAATATTATAAAAATTATATATATATATAAAATTTAAGATAAATATTAAATATATATATAAATTAACTATTAGCTTGATCAACTCAAGCTAAATAATCTTGAACAGAAACAGCTTCAATAACAATAGGCATAAATCCATGTCATACTCCACAAATTTCACTACATTGACCATAAAATGTTCCAATTCTTTCAGCTATAATAGAAGATTGATTTAATCTACCTGGTACAGCATCAACTTTAAGTCCTAATGAAGGTATTGCGAAAGAATGTATTACATCAGCTCCAGTAATAATTAATCTTATATGACAATCTACAGGAATAATTACTTTATTATCAACATCTAATAATCTAAATTGACCTAATTCTAAATCTGATTCAGGTATCATATATGAGTCAAATTCAATTGATTCTCCACTTTCAGTAACATAATCTGAATATTCATAACTTCAATATCATTGATGACCTACTACTTTAATTGTAATTGTAGGTGATATTACTTCATCTAATAAATATAATAATCTAAAACTTGGAAAAGCTATAGCTATTAATATTAAAGCTGGTGTTATTGTTCAGATTAATTCAATTAATGTTCCATGGTTTAAATATTTATGAATAATAGGTGATTTTTTAATATTAAAATAATATACTGATGAACCTAAAACTCAAAATACTCCAACACATATTACTATTAAATAGAAAAAGATAGTATTATGTAATTCTACTATTCCAGTAAATCCTGGTGCAGCACTGTCTTGAAATCCTATTTGTCAGGGTTGTGGTGCATCGTTATATATAGTATTAAATAATGATAGTGTTTTAAACATTTTTAATTTTTATTTTTTATTTATTCTCTCTTAATTTAATACTAATCTACTTTATTAATTTAATTTAATTTAATTAATTTTATAATATTATAAATTTTATAATATATGACTTATTAGTATTAATACTTTATAATTTAATTTATATTTTATTTTTTAATTAATATAATATAATTTAAGTATTCTAAGATTCGCCTTATTCAATTATTTCATAAATTTAATTAAATTAACATAATTTAATTTAATTAAAGATTAAAATCTTACTATATTATTATATAGTATACTTTTATTGTATAACAATTATAAAAATATAACTATTATTATTATTATAAAAATGGGGGTAAAATAATATAATAATCAAATTAGATTAAACTAAATTGATATTAATTTATTATTATAAATTTATAATAATAATTAATTTTATTTTAAATTATAAATAAATATTATAATTAAATTTATGATTTATTACTTAATTTAGTGATATACATTCTTATTACTTGTTGGAAAGTAAAAAATGGTAATACATATTTAGAAAATATATAAATTAAAGTAAGTAAAGTTAAAAATGAGAATGAAAATTGATTAACAAAATAAAATGGTATTAATTGAGGCATTTAAATTTAATGTAAAATATTTTGATCTCATATTAAATAAATTAAAATATTTATTATTAGAGAACTGTCTCTGCATTAAAGCAATTTATTTTTATTATTATAAAAAATAATAAAAACTTAATAAATGAGACATTGATTAAATTTAAATTAATAAATTATGTTCATATTATTATTAAATTTTAAATTTATATTTGAATTATTTATTTATATTTGTAATGGGGTAAATTAATAAAATATTAATTATAAAAATATAATTAATTATGATTTAATATTAGAAGAAGATAAAACTATAATTAAAGCAGCAATATAAATTATAAATAATCTTATTTCATTTAATAAAGAAGTATCTATTAATATAGGAGCAAAAATTAAGAAAATTAAAGAAAGTAAAGATAAAGTAATATAAATAGAATATGTAGTTATAACTCCAGTATCTAATTTACTAATATTTTTTCCTGTATTAGTTAAAGTATGAGATAAACCATATGGTCCTACCATTTCTATTATACCTCTATCTAAAACTTTAGATATATTATAACCTAAATCTAACCCTTTATTAATAAAATAATTATTATAAATTATATCAAAGAAATATTTACCATTAAAGAAAGTATATAATTTTTGTCCAATTAAATTATCAGTTAATTCAATAATAAATATTGGACTTTTATGATATAAAAATATAGCTAAACTAGCACCAAATAATGATAATAAAGCAGGTAATAATTTTATAAATAAAGGTAAACTAAATTCAGCTTCAATTAAAGAAATATTATTAGGTTTAATAAATAAAGCATTACTAAAAAAATCACTAGCTATTCCAACAAATAAATCAGAAAAGATAAATCCAAAAAATATACTAAATAAAGCTAATAAAAATAATGGTATAATTACTTTATTATTTGCTTCATGAACATTTAAATAAGATTGTTTTGGTCCATTTGGTACAGTTAAGAAAACTAAACATATTAATCTAAATGAATAAAATGCAGTTAAACCAGCTGTTATACTTCCTAATATGAAAGCATATGTACCACTAAAACTATATTGACCATAAGCTAATTCTATTATTAAATCTTTACTATAAAATCCTGTTAATCATGGTGTAGCTAATAATGATAATGATCCTACTAACATAGTTGTATAAGTAAAAGGTAAAAATTTAATTAAACCTCCAAATCTTCTAACATCTTGTTGATCTGAAAAACTATGGATAACAGCTCCAGCACCTAAAAATAATAAAGCTTTAAAGAAAGCATGATTTACAACATGCATTAAAGCTACATTATATTGGCTTAAACCTACAGCCATTACCATATATCCTAATTGACTTATTGTTGAAAAAGCAATTATTCTTTTTAAATCATTTTGAACTAAACCACAAGTGGCAGCAAAAAAAGCAGTAGTAGCACCTGTTAAAGTTATTATTAATAATGCTGTACTACTATATTCTAATAAAGGTGAAGATCTTAATAATAAATATAATCCAGCAGTAACTAGAGTAGCTGCATGAATTAAAGCTGATACTGGTGTAGGCATCATATGTTAACAATAGATCTCTCTACTGGTCGGACTATATCTTCATCCTTTATATTTATAAAATTTTTATAAAGGAGCTTCACGTGTAGTCTCTGAGGATCCTACTAAAAATAAAATTTAAATAATTATTGTTTAAGAAAATGAGAAAAAAATTAAATAAATTTAGATTTAATATAAACAAAACAACAAATAATAATAAAATTATGTATTTATTAGCTTTGTTCACTCTTTTATAAAAAGAATTTACTTGAAAAAGGGGTAATTTAATTAATAAATAAGATAGTTAAATATTTCAAATTTATATAAATTTAATATTCTATTTTTAGTAAAGTTTATTTACCTTTAATAGAATTATAAACTTTTATATAATCATCAATATTATTAGATATATCTGTAATAAAAAAAATAGAAGAACATAAACTAATTAATACAGAAATTAGAATTAATCATATATAAAATATACTCATTTTTTTTATTTAAAATTATTACTTTATTGATAATTAATTTTAAGATAATATTTATTTTCTTGCCTAAAATTAAGGATAAATTTCATTTTATATTATCTTTAAAATGAAATTTAAATAATATTTGGATTATTAATATAACTCACATATATACACATATGTAAATTGTTAATTCTAAGTTTAATAATATAACTTCTAAAGGACTAGATGATATATTATCATTTATAAAATTATTTATATTAGAATCGTTTGCAATATTAGCATTTGTAATATTATCTATGTTATCGCTATAATTTTTATTAATATTATATTGAGAAATTGAAGAATAAATTAAGCCATCAAGAAGACCGGCACCTACTATTACACCAGCTTTTTGCACTGGAGGTAGAAGAGCTTTAGCTAAAGTTTTACCAATAGCTGCTGCTACTCCTGCTATTGTAGCACCTAATCCTATTTGAGTACCAATTGTTTGTAATCCTTGATTTATAGCTTTATCTGCTTCTTTATCTACAGATACATGATCATGTAAATTTACATCTTTATTATCTGCTATATAAATAATAATATCTGATAAAGAGATATTAAATATTTTAAATATATTATATATAAAGTAAATAGATAAACAAACAAAAGAAAATATTTGTATATATTTAATTAATCTTATTTTTGATAGTTTGAAATCTTTCGAATAAAATAAAGTTAAACTGGACATAAGTAGAAATGTGCTTGTATACACATTAAGAATTTCTAAAATAGAAATTAAATTATTTAAAAACATTATAAAAAAAAAAGGTATTTATTATTAAAGAACTGTCTCTGCTGTTAAGCAATTATTTATATAAATATAAACTAAATGAGACATTGAATAAACAAAATAAATTTTGTTAAATATATAAAAAGGGGGTAATAGATAGTTAATAGAATGATTTATAAATTTTATAAATCTAGTGATTGAATTTATCAAAAAAGAAAGTAAAAATTGATAATTAGTAATTAAAATTAAAACAGAAGGATCAGGTATTATTCAAGTATCATATCCTGAATCATCAAAGAAGAAACTAGATTTATTGTTTATATATTCAATAATAATGTTTCAATCTTTACCAAACATAGGTTTTATAATAATTTGAACTCCTTGATCTACTTTTGTTAATAAATATGGATTAAGAACCATTGAAATATCCATAGATGGAATAGGTAAAACAGTTGTAGCTGTATTTACACTACTTATACCATCAGTAATAATTTATGTTCCTATGTTAGATGTGTTTTGTGAAACAGATAATGTTGTATTAAATCTTCAGATATAGTTTGAATTCCAATATTTATATATTCAATTAAAAATAAATTTAGTATTAGATTATCAATTGAAGTTACTAATACTTAGATTATTTTACTAGATCTATTTGAATAGTCTTCTCAAGCATCAGTTTGAATTCCTTTATCTACATAAAATGAATTTACATAAAATAAAATTAACTTATATTTTATGAATCCAACAGTAGATGCGAAAACTCCATAGAAAATGTAACCATTATCCATTAAATAATTTAATAATATCATTATATAAAATTTATATAAAAAATAAAATCAGGATAATATGACAATTAACTAATCATTATTATAAATGGAATTAAAGGAGAATATTTAATAAATTTAAATATTACATAATCAGATGTAAAATATAAACTCATCTTTAGATTTGATAAACTTATCTTTACTCTACTTCTAGAAATAAATTTAAATATAATATTTAAAACATTTCTAAATTAGTCCCTCTTCCACAGTCTTCTCTTTTGGATTCGAACCAAAATTAATATTTTAGGAAATACAGTTCTACCATTAAACTAAGATAATTTATTAATTTTTTGTCTCTTTTATTTTTTAATAAATATAAATTTTATAAAAAAGGGGTAATATAATTAAATAGTTAATTTCTCATTTTCTTAAAATATTTTAACTGATTTAAATTTAATTATTTATTTTTATTTTGTTGGTTTCCTGCTGATTGCCCATTGTATTATCTTTAAGATTTTAACTATCTATTTATAATTATTAAAATTTAGATGAGTACTTAAAGCTTTAGGGTGTTCCAGCATATAGTGAAGTTTAAGGAAGGCCCTATTTAAAACAATTATATTCTTAATTTATATAAAAAAATCTTTGTGCATATATGGATTAACTAAAGAGATAACTCTACCAATATTAGTTTTAGATATTCTAATTCTATATCTGTTTTATTTTTATCTCTTATTTTTAAAGTTGATTTAATATTTAAATTTTCTAATAATGATTAAAGAATTATACATTCTTTTCTAGAAAATGATTTTGTACAAATAAGTGTTATTTGAGTTCTACCATAAGAATAAAAATAACCATTATCCATTATTCAATAAGCTAAAAATACTTTTTAAAATATATCAAATATATTTAAAGGAATAATTTTTATAAATCTATTTTCATCGTTATTTCATTTATATCATAAACTATGTAAAGTTGTGTATAGAGGATATATTTTAGTTCTTAATTGATAATAAGATACTTCTTTTCCTTTATGATGAGATAATGAAATATTAAGATAAGCATAAATTTTTGTATTAGTGAATTGATTATAAACCTTTTGATCTAGATGATTTAAATAATTTAAAGAGTAAACATCTATAGTTATAGAGTATTTATCTTCAGTTTTATTATTTATTTTTAGAAAGACTAATATAACTATCACCTAATATGTTTCCAGTAATAATATGTAAGCTGAAGTAGGTATTGAATGAATAATGGGTAATATAGATAAATATTTTATATCACAAAAATTGTAAGAATAAATATAGAAATAGAAAATATATATATTAAATTAAATATAATGTTTTGCACCTTTAAAACCTTCCATACTACCAGGTAATCAAGAATGTAAAGGTATTTGAGCTGATTTTGCCATAGCACCTATTAATAATAATATTCCTATAATAGTTAAAGCTGTTTCATTCATAAATGGTACTAAACTAAATATTGTTGCATAATCTAATGATCCAAATAAAGCAAATAATGCAAAATATCCAATACTTAAACCCATATCTCCTACTCTATTCATAGTTAAAGCTAATATAGCTGCTTTATTTGCTTGTATTCTAGTAAATCAAAAATTAATTAGTAAATAAGAAACAATACCAATACCTTCTCAACCTACAAACATTACAAAAAAATTAGCACCAGATACTAATATTAACATAAAAAAAGTGAATAAAGATAAATAAGAAAAAAATCTTTGATTATGAGGATCTTCAGCCATATAATCTGTTGAAAATATATGAATTAATGAAGAAATATATAATACAGGAATAAACATAGATACTGTTAATTGATCAAATAAAAATTCTCAAGATATATTCATATATTCTAAATCTATTCAATTAAATAAATAAATTGTAACTGGACTTGAATTTAATCCTACTTCATAAAAAGCAATAGTTGCTAATATACTAGATAATATTAAACAAGTACAAGTTATTATATGAGATCCTGTTACTCCTATTTTTCGACCTAAAAATCCTGAGATAAATGAACCTAATAAAGGTAAAATTAATATTGTTAAATACATTAAGTTTCTTGTCTAATTAAAATATTTCCTTTAATTCTATAAACTGCAACAATAATACTTAAACCTATTACAGATTCAGCTCCTGCTAATGAAATTATAAATATACTAAATATTTGTCCTATTCCATCATCAAAACTAAAACTTGATAATAATATTAACATAGTTACTGCTAATAACATTATTTCTATAGCAATTATCATTAATATTATGTTTTTTCGGTTTAATATAAAACCTAATATTCCTATTAAAAATAAAAATAATGATAAATTCATAGTATTATTATATTATAAACCCTTTGGGACTTGTATTAAATGTCTAATATTTATATTTATTATTTAATTTAATTTAATTTAATTTAATTTAATAAATATATAATATTACTTGCTAATTACAAAAATAATTATTTAATTTTTGTTTAGCGATTTATTAATTTATTTAATGGGGATAAGAAAGAAAATTTATATGTTTAATTTATAATTCTAATTATTAGATTTATAAATTATATTTGAATATTACTATTTATTTATAGATTAGTTACCACCTCAGTAATAAACTGCTATAAATAAGAATAATCAAACTACATCTACAAAATGTCAATATAATATTGCAGCTTCATGTCCTTGATGGTGTGTATCAGTTAAATGATAATTAATTATTCTAATAAAACCTACTAAAATAAATAATGTACCAATTATAACATGTAATCCATGTAAACCAGTTGAAGCATAAAATACTGTACCATATACTGAATCACTCATTGTAAAGCTTGATTCTGTATATTCATAATATTGTAAAGCAGTAAATATTATAGCAAAAATTATTGTTAATAATGTACCTAAGATAGCTCCTCTTCTATCTCCTTGTATTAAAGCATGATGACCATAAGTTACAAATGCACCAGATGATAATAATAAAATAGTATTTAATAATGGTATTGCAAAAGGATCTAAAGGTGTTATACCTTGTGGTGGTCATACTCCTCCTATTTCTATTGTTGGAGATAAACTAGAATGAAAGAAAGCTCAAAATACACTTAAAAAAGCAAATATTTCACTAATAATAAATAATACTACTCCAATAGTTAAACCTTTTTGTACTTGTATAGTATGATGTCCTAAATAAGTCAGTAATCCTTAATCTTTCAAAAAAGGTTGGACTATATCTTATATAATAAATTATTATATACTTAGCTAATTAAGCTATTTCCTTCTATTACATATTAATAATATAATAGAAGAAAAAGAATAAAATAAATATTAAATCTTCGCGTATAGTCTCTGAGGATCCTACTAAAAATAATGTGTATTAATTAAAAAAAAAAATTATATTAAAGAACGTATTGTAAACTTACTAGATAAGAGTTAAATATCTTATTTATTTTGTTTACTCTTTTATTTGAAAATAAATAATTATAAAAAAAGGGGGTGAAATAATTTAATAATTTATACCTAAGTGTATTAAATATTACAATATAAATATTACAATCGACTTATTAATTCAACGAATATATCATTAACTATATTTGTAGCTAATTGTTCTTCTGTAAATCAAGATAAAATTTCTATTACATCTTCTTCAGAAACTGAATTTTCTTCAAGTTCTCTAGCATATAGGCTTTGGAACTCAAATGCTCTTAATTCATGAATAGGACATATATTAAAATCTACATCTGGCATGACAAATGGAGTTGGATCATTTATTACAAATTCAAATTGATAATCACTATCATTACTAATATCACTACCAACATTACTTTCATTACTTCCAGCAATACTTTCATTACTAATATCACTACCAACATTACTTTCATTACTTCCATAACCAGAGTCTACTTCAAATTCATCGTCTATTGTCTCATCTATATGTATAATATTTAATACATTTACGGCATTTACAGCATTTTCGTTAGCTATTGCTTCGATTTCTCCGTTTGTTATTGCTGGGATATTTTGATTAGGAAAAAAATTATTATTATTATTATTATTATTCATGTTATATGAAATTATTTTAAGACTTGGCAACTACAGTATAATTATTAATTTATTTACAATCCATATAAATAAACTTAAATTAATAATTAATCTACTTTTCTATTTATTTTTAAATAACTAATATTTTTTTTTGAGGGAGTGATTAGTTATAAAAAAAAACAGAAAAGTTTTGTCACAATTGTGACGGTAAGCCCTTTTGGATTTGAACCAAAATCTCCTTTTATTTGCTTATTATAAACAAAAATGTTATTTTACCAATTAAACTAAGGGCTTTCTTTAGAATTTCTACTAATACTTTTATATAAAAAAACAGCCTTAATATTAAACTAAAATTGAAAATTGATTTTTGTTTTTTAGAATTAGGAAGTATATTTTGAATAAGAATATTTAATATTTATTCAGATAGATATATAGAATTTGGTTTTTAATATTTTAACTCTTAAACTATTAAAGGTTTACAATTTTTATAAAAATTATAATATTTGTTTTTCAAATATTTATTATTTCTTTTATATTTTATTTATTTAATATTATTTTTTATAAAAATTGTATATTCTTTTAAATATTAGAAAAAAATTTTAAAACTATTATAACTAATTTATCTAAAGGGGATAATAATTGTAAATTTTCGTTCTATTTATTTTTTTTTTATTAATTATTTATTTTTATTTTATTGGTTTCCTGCTGATTGCCCAATCTTTTGAATTTTTACTTTAAATAAAATATTATTAATGAGTACCAAAAGCTCTAAGGGGTTTCCAGCATATAGTGAAGTTTATAGAAGGCACATAATAATTTAGGCATACAACTTAAAGATAAAAAGGAAAAGATTACATAAGTAGCTTTAATATTTAATTTGTTTAACTTTTTAACTAAATAACAAAGTTAGAAAATTAGTGAATTGTCTTTTACTATTCATATTTTTCTTAATACTCATTATTTTAAATAACCTGTTTATGTAAAATGTTTTTTTTTAATCTACTGATATTTCCTAATTAATTAAGAATATATTAATACTTTTAGAATTATTAATATGAGAAGTAAACAATATTCTAGGATTTAATATTTTATTAAATAATGTTTTACTAATAAAAAGTAGACCTATAAGTCCATCTCCTTTTAATAATCCAGCTAAATAATAATAAAATTTTTCTTTAAATTTAGATTGTTCAATTTCTATATATCTAGATAATAAAATTTTGATTATTTCTTTAGATATTACTTTTGCAATATAAATGAATATATGATTTTCAATATAAATATTTTTTTAAGTACCTTCTGTTATTATATCTCTAAATCATAGTATCATACCAAATACTGTTAAAGTAAACCCTAAACTTAATAATTGTCCACCATGAGTAAAACCTTGCATATACATAACTGCACCTAAAGTTAAACTTAATAATGAAAAACTAACTAAGATAGGTCATGGTGATTGATCTACTAAATGATAAGGAAAAGATTGAAATTGATTTCTATTTATTTTATTCATTTTTAAAGTTATTTTTTTTTATTTTTAATTATTTATAAAACTAAAGCGTAATTATTAATTTAAATTTATAATTTTTAATAGAAATTAATAAATTTTAATATCTAAAATTTTAGATATGATTAGTTACTTAGAATGTTATTAAAATTATAATAATTTTAATTTATGTTATTTTTGTTTGTAAATATTTTAGTTAAATTAAAAAACTAAAATATGAATTTATATTTATATAAATTTAATAATAATTAATAAACAATATAAAAATGATATTAATTAATCATTAATAATATGTCCAGTTTTTATAGTAATACTAAATGTACCTCTTTTATTTTTATTAACAAATCTATTAGTATTAATTATTCTAGCTTTAGTTTTAGCTAAACTACCTAATTGAATTACTTTAGATTTAACTCTTCTTTGAGTTCTTTGTGTTAAAACTCTACCTGCTAATTTTAAATAAATTCCAGATAAAAAAGAAGGTATTTTATTATTATTAAATCTATTATTAAATCCTTTATTAATATTTTTAATTTTACTTATTTTAAATAATTTCATATGAATATATCTAAATTTAATAAAATTACTTAATATACCAATAAGATTAGCTAATATATTACTTTCATTTTGTGGAGAATATATTCTAATTAATTCTAATTCTACTGATTTTTTAAATAATTTACTTAATAAATTAACTAATTTTTCTAATTTATTATAATGTAAAATTAAAAATTTAGAATGTAAATTACTATTATAATATTTGTTTTTTAATGGTTTTCAATAATAAAATAATGTAATTTTTAATAAATTAGGATTAATAGATATAATAGGTTTACTTATTATACTTGACATATTAATAAAGGCTGATTTACATATTGTATATAAATTATATAAATTTTTATTTATTTGTTTATAAGGTCTATTAGTAAATGTATAAATATGATTAATAAAACTTGCTAATTTAGAATTAAAAGGACTAATTAATCTTATATATTGTTGTTCATTCATAAATATTAAATTTGATTCATTTAAATTTGTTTTAGTTAATTCTTTATTTATATCATTTAAACTATTTAATTTATCTAAATTAAATTGATTTTTATTTAATAAATTTAATTGAGATTTATTAGTATTAATTATTTTATCACTTAATTTAATTATTGTTTGTAAATTTTTATTAGTTCTGTTTCTACTTATATATTTTTTATTTTCTAATTCTATTTCCTTATAACTATTTGTTATATTTTCTACAGATATATCAGTTATTCCTTTATATATATGTTTTCTTAATATTGATAAACCATAAATAGGACTTATTTTGATATTTGAATATAAATTTTTATTCATTTTTAAAGTTATTTTTTTTTATTTTTAATTAAGGGTAATGTGACAAAAGCTAAATTAATTAATTTTTAATTTAGGGATTTTATATTTAAATTTCTTTATTAAATATAAATCTATTCAGATAAATAATAAATAATTAATTAATATAATTATTAATATTTATTATTTAATAATATTTACATAATTAATTATTTATTATTCTCTACTTTTAAATTTAATTCAATTTAATATATTTAATAAAAAAGAATTATAATTATATTGAATTTATATAAATATTTAATTAATATATTTAAATTTATATATAAATAAATATTTAAATAATATATTTATATAAAGATTTAATGGGGGTAAATGATAAATTAATTATTTATTCAATTTTATAAAACAAAATAAATATTTTAATTAATATAATAATTAATTAAATAGGATAATTATTTAATTAAATTGTTATTATTATTAAATAATTCTTAAAATATAAAAAATTAAGAATATAATAATAAGAAAGCAATCATTAAAGAGAATAATCCTGTAGCTTCAGCTAAAGCGAATCCTAAAATTGCAAAGCTGAATAATTGACCTCTTATTTGAGGATTTCTAGCTGTTGAAGCGATTAATGAAGAGAAGATTAAACCAATCCCTGCTCCAGCTCCAATTAATCCTGAGCAAGCTAAACCTGCACCAATGTATTTTGCTGCTGCTAACATTTTTATTTTTAAAAAATTATATAATAGTGTCTAATTTATATTATATATAAATTATATAATATAATATAATATAATATAATATATAAGTACAAGTAATCAGATTCGAACTGATGACATCTACTTGGAAGGTAGAGGTTATACCAACTTAACTATACTCGTTTATTTTTAATTTAAATTTAAATTAAATAACTTTTAATTAATTAAAAATTTTGGTTAAATAAACTATTTCTTTTATATTTTAATTAATATAATAAGGGGTAATTATAAAACAAAATAAATAACAAAATATTTTAATTTTTATAATTAATTTATTATAAATTCTTTTCTTAAAACATTATTGAATAAATTATTAATAAAAATAATAATTAGATAATAAAAATATTATTATAAAATATAAAAAATGTAATTACTAATAAGAAATTAGATATTATTAATAAATAAAATAAATTTAATATAATTTATAAATTTAATAATTAAGAAAATAAAATAAATACTTATAAAAATAATATAAAAATTATATGAAATATTAAATATTAAATTTTCAAAATTATTAAAAAAATTAACATATAAATCATTAGATTCTAAAGAACAATGAATATTAACAACATTAATATTAGTTGGAGCATCTCCACTAAGAACTGTAGTATTATTTTCTATATTAGTCATTTTAGATATTTTATAATGTTTATGATGAAAAGGTACCATATCTTTAAGTAAATTTATATGATCTTCAGCTTTTTCAACTGTTAATAAAACATAATTTTTAAAATTAGAATCTATAGGTGAAATATATGATTCTTGGTGAACTGTTAAATCTGAAGTAGGTCCAACACCTAAACCAAAATGAAAATAAAATGTAGGTTCAATAGGTGAAATTTTCAAATATATACTAGATAATTTAACTCCTACAGCATAAGCTATTAATTCACCATAATTTTCAACTAAAGAATTTAAACCTTTTATATAAATATTATTATATAATATTAAATATTCAGTGTTATCCATATAAATAACATTATTTATTAAATAAATATTAAAATAATTATATATTAAAATACTTATAAATACTATTTTAATTCAAGATATATTATTTATAAAATTATTATATTTTAATATTATTTTAAATATTAAAAAGATTATTAAAAATATTAATACTTTAATATAATAAATTAATAATATTAAATAGCAAGATATTAATATTAAATTTATATTATTTGTATTTAGATTAATTAATGATTTATTTATATAATTAGTTTTCATTTTTAAATTATTTGTTTGTTTCTAAAATTAGTACTAAAATTATTATAATAATTTTAATAACGAAGACAATTATTTTATGTTTATTTTAATTATATAAACTTATTTATTCATATTATTAAATATAAACTAAAATAATTATAGTTTAATAATTTATTATATAACTTTCTTATTTATTTCAAGATTATATAATATTATGTAATTATTAAGTCTTTTTAATGAAAATTGTTCACGAGACCTTCCAGATTCGAACTGGAACTCTTCTAAATGACAATTAGAAACTCTACCAATTAAGCTAAGATCCCTTAAATTTAATAGATCAAATTTTATTTAAATTTTTTAATATAAAATAATAAAATTTAACAAGAGTGAGGTGATTCGAACACCTACCAATGATTTTGAAGATCGTCATACTAACCGTTAATACTACACTCTTTATATTAATTCTTTTATAAAAAAGTGACTTTCAATTATAATAAAAAAAATGATTTTTCTTATACTCTGAAATATACCAAAAAGCTGAAAAAATTCAAAACCATTTTCTTGTAGAAATGGAAGCCGCTATAACTCATTAGAGCTAAAGGGAATTGAACCCTAATTAAGAATTTAGGAGATTCTTAACTGAAACCATTCAGTTATTAACCCTATATAAATAGAATTAGTAATAATCGAACTTAAAATAGAAATTTATAAAATTTATAATCTAAACCATTAGATAGCTAATCCTTAAATATAAAAAGAAGGGGAAATAATAATTCAAATTAAGTATTATAAAGTAATGAAGAAACATTAAAATGTAAACCATCTAAAATCACTTTAGGGAATATACCTAATGAAATAGTAGGTAATAATAAAGTTATTAATAAATTAAATTCTCTTCTTGAAATATCTTTAATAGGTTTTAAATGAGGTGAATAAATACCATAAGAAATTCTATTATATAAATAAATAGAATAAATAGCAGATAAAACAATCCCAGTTGCACCTAATGCAGCTATTATAGGATTTCTTTCTCATATACCAATTAAAGATAATTGTTCACCTAAGAAATTTAAAGTTAATGGTATACCAGTATTACTTAATATAAAAATGAAAAATAATATAGTAAATATAGGCATATAAGTTACTAATCCTCTTACATAATGAATTATTCTAGTATTTGTTCTATCATAAATTATACCTCCTACACAAATAAATAAAGCAGGAGAAACAAATCCATGAGCTAATGCTAATAATATTGCACCTTCAATACCTTGAATTGTATTAGAAAATAAACCTAAAATAACTACACTCATATGTGCAATACTTGAATAAGCAATTAAAGCTTTAGTATCTTGTTGAATAATAGTAGCTAATGAAGCATAAATTAAAGTTATAATTGCTATAGTTTGAATTAAAGGTGAAAAATAATTTGTAGCATCAGGTAAAAAATTAATTAAAACTCTTAAATAACCATAAGTAGCAAATTTTAATATTGTAGCAGCTAATAAAATAGATCCAGCTAAAGGACTATCAGCATGAGCTCTATATAATCATCCAGTTAAAGGTCATAATGGGGTTTTTACTGCTAAAGCTAGAAAGAAACCTAATCATAAAATTTTTTGACTATCTAAATTTATTTCGGATAAAGATATTATTTGAAAATCTGTAGATCCTACATAGCTATATATTTGAAGTATAGCTAATAACATAAATAAAGATCCTGATAAAGTATATAAAAAAAATAAGAAAGCTGATCTTAATCTAGCTTCACCTGAACCATATATTATAATTACTAAAAATAATATTGGTAATACACTTTCAAAAAATATATAGAATAAAATTAAATCTAATACTATAAATACTCCTATTTGTAATGTTTCTAATAATAAAAAGGATATTAAAAAATATTTTAAATTATTATTTATATTATTATAATTAGATAATATAGCTATAGGACTTATAAATGTAGTTAATAATACAAAATATAATGATATTCCATCTATACCAATATTTAAATGACAATAACTTAAATTTATAAATTCATATACAAATTGATATTGAATAGTACTGGAATCAAATTCTAATCAAATATATATTGATATTAAAAAATTTATTATCATACTTATTAATGTTATTCTTTTCATTCTTTTTTTATTTTCTATTGAATTTTCTGGGATTGTGATTAATATTAAACTACCTATTACAGGTATCAGTAATAATAAACTAAGCATTATGAAATTTTATTTTTCAGTATTTGAGTCTACAGTCTCTATTTAAAATTAAATAGATTTTAATTTATAATTTATATTTATAAATATTTATTTAATAAATAAACCAAATATATTATTATACTAAGTTGCCAAATTTGTATCTTCTTTTAAAGAGAGTATTATCGGACACTGTGAGATTTGAACTCACGACTTTTATCAAGTTCTCGTTTTCAAAACGAGCGCCATAAACCAGACTCGACCAAGTGCCCTATATATTTTTAATATTTATTTTTATAAAAAATTTTATAATAAGACCGAAGGGAATTGAACCCTTATAATATCCATTATGAGCGAACTGCATTACCAATTATGCTACAGTCTTTTAATATAATTCTTTTATTATATTTCTTTTATTATATTTCTTTTAATTAATTAAACTAAAAATTTATAATAATAATTATAATATAAAAAAGGGGTAAATTTATATAATGAACTGTTTATTTAATATAAATAATAAGTTTTAAGTTAAAATTAAAAATAATTTAATATATTTCTAATTTATTAATTTAAGATTGAACAGGTAACATTTTGAAAGCATGTAATGGGATAGGGCTTTGTAATGTTCATTCTAAAGTTGTAGCTGTATCTGTTTCATTTTTAAATTGTTCTGAAGATGTAAAATAAGAAGGTATATTTCAAGGATTAGTATTTACTAGACTTCCATTAGCAAATATATCATAAATAATATAACCAAATAATACAGTAGCCATAATTGAAATTAATGATCCAAAACTTGAAATTTGATTTCAACCACTAAAGGCATCAGGATAATCTGGTATTCTTCTAGGCATACCTGCTAAACCTAAAAAGTGTTGAGGAAAGAAAGTAGTATTTACTCCTATAAATAAAGTTCAAAAATGAATTTTTCCTAATAATTCATTATATGATAATCCTGTAATTTTAGGTATTCAGAAATAAAAACCTGCAAATATTGCAAATACAGCTCCCATTGATAATACATAATGGAAATGAGCTACTACATAATAAGTCATTAAATTGTTTTCTATTTATCATAATTTAATTTTAAATAGAAAAATACTCATTTTACAATGAGGATCGGACTATATCTTATCTAATTATTAAACTTAATTAACGTTCGATTACCACGTATAGTCTCTACGGATCCTACTTAATATAAAATTTTAATAATTATTGTTTAATTGTTTAATAAAATAAGAAATAAATTTTAATAATAGAGTTAAGAGGGAATCGAACCCTAAATTAGAACTCATAATTTCCTATAAGAAACCATTCTTACTTAACCCTTATTAAGAAAAGATAGTTTAATATAATTAATATTACTCATTTTACCATTTTATTAAAAAGTAAAGAGAGTAAAATTTAATTTATTTCTTATTTTCTTAAATTTTATTTGATTTTAAACAACTACTCTTAAATTTTTATATTTTTGGTTTCCACGGTATTGCCTTTTAAACTTGTAGTATGGAAACAGCGTTATTTTCCATTTAAAAGGTTTCACCGTTAGCAATATTGATATATAATAATATTACCGATAAATTAATTATTTAAATTTATCACAGTGGTAAGACAACATGACACTTATTTAAAAAGATCTCTAAATTGAATAAATGAAAGTGTTTTTTCTCCAAGTAAAGGGTAATTAATGCAGTGATTAATAATTTTTATTAAAGTTAATTTTCTATAAATTTCAATTAATCAAAATTTATTATTTAATTCTCTAACTTCATTTTGAGCATTGAAATGATTTTTTATTATATCTATAATATATTTATCATTTTTTTGTCCTATTGAAAATGAGTTATTATTTGATACTTTTCTAATAGAAAAACAACCTTCTGCTTCTATAAAACCAGATAGTCATTCGTTAAAATAATTATAATCAATATTAACAATATCTGTATTTGAATTAAGATATTTTTTATCTCTAGCATTTAAATATCATTCAACATTATTTTGTTGAAAACATTCTAACATAAATGCTAATTGAGCTCTTAATCTTGAAGTTAATGGTGGATAAGAAACAAAAATATTAATTAAATTTTGAATATCTTTTCTATGATTTACTACTCAGATAATAAATTTATCATTTTCAATAATTCTTACATTTCCTCCAATATGTTTTTTAATTAGATTTAACATTATTAAATTTTCAATACAATATTTTAATTTAATAACTAATCTATATTGAAGATTTTTATATCTTCAATGATTTACTTGAATACTTCCATCACCATCCATTAATCCTACTCAGAATTTCTGAATATAAAGAGGATCTTTTTTAATTCTATCATGTAATGCTAAATCTAATGAAGCATTAGCTAAAACTACTCCTGTTACACCTCCTATTGTAAATAAAGATAAAAATCCTAATGTAAATAATAAAGGTGTTGTTAATCTTAAACTACCTCCATATAATGTAGCTATTCAAGAAAATATTTTAATTCCTGTAGGTACAGCAATTACCATTGTAGCTGCTGTGAAATAAGCTCTTGTATCTACATCTAATCCTACACTGAACATATGGTGAGATCATACTAAAAATCCTAATATTCCAATAGAGAACATAGCATAAACCATTCCTAAATAACCAAATATAGGTTTTCCTGAAAATGTAGAAATTACTTGACTAATTACACCAAATCCAGGTATAATTAATATATATACTTCAGGATGTCCAAAGAATCAAAATAAATGTTGGAATAATATTGGATCTCCTCCTCCAGCTGGATCATAGAAACTAGTATTAAAATTTCTATCTGTTAATAACATAGTTATCCCACCTGCTAAAACTGGTAAAGCTAATAATAATAAAATAGCAGTTACAAATATACTTCAAACAAATAATGGTAATTTATGTAAACTCATACCATTTGTTCTCATATTTAAAACTGTAGTAATGAAATTAATAGCTCCTAATAATGAAGATACTCCTGTTAAATGTAAACTAAAAATAGCTAAATCAACTGAACCACCTGAATGAGATTGAATTCCTGATAATGGTGGATATATTGTTCAACCTGTACCTGCTCCATTTTCTACTAATGCACTAAGTAATAATAAAATTAATGAAGGTGGTAATAATCAGAAACTTATATTATTTAATCTTGGAAAAGCCATATCTGGAGCTCCTATATGTATTGGTAAAAAGTAATTACCAAAACCTCCTATGAATGCTGGCATAACCATAAAGAATAACATTAATATTCCGTGAGCAGTTATAATTACATTAAATAATTGATGATCTCCTTGAAGAAATTGAACTCCAGGTGAAGATAATTCTAATCTAATTAAAACTGAAAATCCTGTAGCTATCATACCTGCAAATATTGCAAATACTAAGTAAAGAGTTCCAATTTCTTTAGCATTAGTTGAATAAAGTCGTCAATCCATACAACATTCCTCACTTTTCATATTTACTCTTCTATTTTTCATTTTTGTTTTTTAATCAACATCCAGAAATATTTAAATTAATTTCTATTAAAGATATTTCTTTATTATCTGATTTAGATCAAAAAATTAATATTCTCAAACATGGTAAATTTAAATATTATAAAATGTTTGATATAGATGATATTAAAAATTTCATCAATAATTTAGATAATGATAAAATTTATACTGTGATTCCATTTATCTCATTTAATGTTAGATATGATGAACCATATACTGTTTTATCACAACAAATTTTAGTAACCAAACAAAGTAACTCTATTTTAATAGGTAATTATATTCAAGATAAAACTAATATATTTCATGAACAATGTGATATTGATAGTTTAAAATCTTATTATACTATCTTTAAATATAAATCTATTGAAATTAACTTTCAAAGTTATAAAAAATTTAGTTAATACATTTATATAAATTAATTATATAAATTCATTGTGTTTATTTACCACCTTAAAGTTTGATTCTGGAGAATATTAATTATAAATTATTTAGGCTGTTCATCTGAATATTATATTTAATAGATCTTTCAATTAGATCTCAAACTACCAGAGATTAAATAAAGGTTTATTATAGATATTCTCTATAGAAAGTTCAATTCTTTCTTAATCTATTTTAAGGATTAGTTATTAATTGGTATTAATTTTAGAACTCCAAATTCTAGATCTTACAGTTCGATTCTGTTTAATTTTATATGAATTAAATAAAAAATTTTTTCGCTTAATATCTAAAAAAGTATGAGTAAGGCTATTTTTAATCAATTTTGTGTGTGTATAAAAGTAAAATTTATTTATTAGACTCCAATTCAGTAGAATAATTGGCTTTTTGTTTTCTGTATATTTCCCCTCATACCTACTGTGATATATACTTTTAGTACAAAAAAAAAAAATCTTTTTAATTGGACGGAATAGAGGTGAGTCGAACACCTAAGGGTTAATCCCGAACAATTAGCAATCGTTTTAACTTTCCAATGTAAACTATTCCTTATTTATAACTTTTAAAACTCTATTTATTATAATAATAATTATAATATAAAAAAGGGGTAAATTTATATAAATTTAATTTTATTTTTAAAAATAAATAATAATTTAATAATAAAATTATTTATTAATAAATTATAATTATAATTAAATTATAATTAATAATAATTAATGTAAATAGATAGCATCTTTAATATAAGATATTACTAATAATACAAATACATAAGCTTGAATAATAGATACAGCTACTTCTAATCCACATAATGCTAAAAAGAATGCAAATGGAATTAAAGTGAATATAGCTATAATAAAACTACTATTAAACATTTGATATAAGAAAGTAGATAATATTTTTAATAATGAATGACCTGCTACCATATTAGCAAATAATCTTATACCTAATGATAAAGCTCTAGCTAAATATGATACAGTTTCTATTAAAACTAATAATGGAACTAAAGCTAAAGGAGTTCCAGAAGGTACAAAATATGAGAAAAAATGTAATTTATGAATATATAATCCAAGTATAGTTACACCTGTTAATATTGTAAATGATAATCCAATAGTTACTATTACAGAAGTTGTTATAGTATATGAATAAGGTATATTACCTATTAAATTACTTATTAATATAAAGAAAAATAATGAATAAATAAATGGTAAATAAATTTCTTTACCTAATTGTTCTCTTACCATTGTATTAATTGTTGTAAATATACTTTCTATAGCTATACTTCATTTTGATGGTAATATTTTATTTTCATTATTACTTATTATATGTAAACTTAATATTATAAATAATATTAATATAGAATATAATCCTAAATTACTTAAAGTTATATTTATATATCCAAATATTGGTGCTATTACACTTATTAAACTACTTACTTCAAATTGTTCTAATGGAGAATTTATAATTAAATTATAATTATGTAACATTTTATGTTTTTATTTTTTATTGGTATCTAAAATTAGTATTAAATTTATATATTTTAAATTTAATAACGATTAACAATATTTATTATAAATTTTATTTAAATTTATATTTAAAGAATTTATAAAATTAAGTTATAAAGAAATTATTTATTTAAAATTTATATACTTATATTTAAATAAAATTAATTATTTATTTATTAAATAAATTTATATATTAATTCAATTAATAATATAATAAAAAGTATTAAATTTTATTTGTTTAATTATTGTATATTTTATTTTACTTTTATTTTAATTATATATATTTAAAGTTAAATAAATATATATAAAACATAGCCTTTATCAGAATCGAACTGACACTAGCTACTTGAAGGGTAGCTGTACGACCATTATACTAAAAGACCTTATTAAAAACAAATATATAATTTATAAAATTTCAATTGAATCATAGAGAGAACAATCAAATTTATAATTAAAATTTATTTTTTTTTTTAATTAATTCATAAAATTAATTTTTTATTAGATATTTTTATAATATAATTTAAATTAATTAATAATAACTAAGACAGAATGGGAATTGAACCCTTCTACTAACTAATGAGATTAGCGTGCAAACCGTTACACTAAACTATCTAAATATAATTTAAATTATATATATTGAACACTATTATTGTAAAACGTATACGAACAAAGAGACTTGAACTCTTAAGGAATTACTTCCACTCCTGCTTAAGAAGAGATTGTTTACCAATTTCAACATGTTCGCTTAATTATTACTCTTTTATAAAATAAAAAAGTGGATTTCATTTTTGATTTAGAATCAAAACCTTTTTTGAACAGAATTTTTGTTTTTATTCGAGATTATTTCATGTCTAGGTTAGTGGATGGGAGGGAATAAAACTTAAATTAAATTATTATTATTATTTTATAATATGAAATTTATTTAGTTATCGTTATAGATTTACTGTTTACAAAGTAAATTTATACTAATTTTAGATACCAATTATTAATTTTAACTTTAAATCAATGTTTATTTTAGATTGAAACATTTTAAATAATTTATGTGAACAACATTTAATATTTATAGATACAGAATTTAACTTATTTCTAGAAATTTTATTATAAAATTTTACTTAGAAATCATTAACATTTTATTTACCCCCCTTTTTTTTTTTTATTTTTATTTATACTAATTATACTCCTTTCTTTTTTGTTTTTTGTTTTTTATGCATGCATGCATATTTCACAATACTTTTATACTCCTTTCATGCATGCATGACCAACAACTCTTTTCTATTTTTATATTTATTATGTTATAATCTTTTTTAATAAATAATAATTTAATATTATTTTTGTTTATTAAATATTAAAAGGTGTTAATAGGAATCGAACCTATGAATAAAGTATTAACAGCACCCCGCAATAACCTCTCTGCCATAACACCATAATTTTTGTTTTTAGAAGTTAAATAAAGTTTAATTTAATATTTGAAATAATAATATAAATTTTAAGACTTTAATATTTAATCAGTTTTGAGAGAATTTTTAAATATTAATTTTTTAACTTTTTTTTTTTAATTTTAATAATTATTTTTGTTAAAATTTTAATATATTAAAATAATAAATATGGTAGGCACGATTCGAACATGCTATATGTCTCCTACCCAAAAGGAGCGACTGACCAATTTGTCATCTACCATTTAATTTATTATATAATTGAGCAGTAAAGGAATCGAACCTTTTACGGTATTAACCAATTCTTTTACAGAGAATCACCATTACCAATCGGATCACCTGCCCTTAATTTAAAAAATATAAATAATATATGAAATTTATATAATTTTAATTTAATTCAATTTTAGATAAATTATATATTTATAATTGAAAGCATCTGGACTTGAACCAGAACTTTCTCCTTAAAAGGGAGACACTCAACCACTCGAGTTCTGCTTCCTTATAATTTAATTTTATTTTATTTACTGAGTTGACCAGATTCGAACTGATATTATTCATTACCAAAAAATGATGTTTTTCCAAATTAAACTACAACTCAAATCATTATTTTTGTTTTTTTGTAATATAATTAAACAATTTTGTTTAAAATAATATAAAAAATATTGCCAAAAACTGGAATTGAACCAATATCAAAGTCTTACAAGGAATTCATTTTACCAATTAAACTATTTTGGCTTAAAAACAAAAATAAAATTAATTATTAATTAATTAATAATTAAAAATAATTTGCCCCGAGAGAGAATTGAACTCACATTTCTATATCTTCAGAATAGCGCTTTGACCACTAAGCAATCGAGGCTTAGAATTTATGGAGAAAGATAGACTCGAACTATCATATTTGTAATGCAAATACAACTGATTACCAATTATCAGATTCCCCCTTTAATTTTTTATATTCTTTTAAATTATTATATAAATATATTTAAAGAATTTTTAATTTTGAAATTCTACTCAATATAAAAATCAGTAAAAACAAAATTTATAAAAAATATTAAAATCTTAATTTAGATAAATGACGATCTGAAATATTGTAGATAAATAAAAATTTATTAATTTTAATATAATATTTGCTTTATTATTACTAAAATTCTTCAAAATTTTATTTTATTTTAACTTTAAATTAGAGCTATTAGATTTAAAAAGAAATTTATAATCTTAAATAATAATATTTTATAAAAATGGGGGTAAATAAAATTTAATAAAAATAATAAATTAAAATAATTAATTAGAATTTTATTTAATAAAAATTCTGTAAATAAAATTATTTATTATGATTATTTTGAGTAGTTATAGAAATAGCTCCTGAACCAATTTCTAAGATAAATCCTATTGTTAATACTATAAAGAAGATTAAAGCTATACTAAATCCAAAAGTACTTACTTTATATAAAGTAACAGCTATAGGAAATAATAATAATATTTCTAAATCAAAAATTAAAAATAACATAGCTACTATATAAAATTGAATTTGGAAATCAGTTCTATTTTGTTTTCTAATAGCTGAATATCCACATTCATAAGCTGATATTTTAGATTCATCAGGTCTATGAACTGAAAATAAGAAATTTAAAAATAATAAAATAAAAGCTAAAATAGGAACAAAAATAAATAACATTAATAAATTATTCATTAATAATTAAATAAAGATAAAGAAAGTATTGTTGTACTATTTAATAAAATTGATGGTTTAAGAACAAATAATAAAATAGATAATGTTAAAGTAGATATAATAAAACTATTAGTACTACTTATTTCTATTTCTGAATTAGAATTTAAATTATTAATTATTTTTAATTCTTTATCACTATATTCAG
>Ga0307509_10001299_pt1 | contig 42388 bp, 41 predicted proteins | sample 10_EM_MG_FD_202245 | JGI IMG/M metagenome (GOLD analysis project Ga0307509, IMG submission 202245) | Populus trichocarpa ectomycorrhiza microbial communities from riparian zone in the Pacific Northwest, United States - 10_EM | ecosystem: Host-associated > Plants > Roots > Unclassified | place...
GGCAAGTAGTAGAGTTGTTAGTCAAGTAATATTAGTATGGCTAAAGTTTTTCTCCTTTGTTGATGTTTGGTTAAATTTGTTCAGAATTTTTTGTTTGATACCAGAATCTGCAAGGATTATGTAATAGGCTTAAGGGACTTAGGCCCTGTTTGGCATGCCACCTGTTGTAAGGTAATACATTACAAACCACAGTTTATAAGGTTTACCTTATAAAATGCAGTTTGTAAGGTTTGATGTGTTTGGAAGCACAAGGCTTGAAAGGTAGAGCTTGAGAACCTTATGTGCTGTGGTTTGAAGTAGTGTAGTTTAGGGTTTAAGAAATTTTTGAAAACATACAAGTGACTGGTAAATATGCAGATTTATCCTATAATAAATTCAATTTAGTACTGCAATAATATTGTTTCCTCCAATCCTGTTTAGGGTTGAGTTCGAATAGCCATACAAGTATTGTCTCTACCCTACACAAGTTCCTGTGTGTTTGGCAAGCTATACCTTACAAACTCAAGTGTAGAACACCGTACAAAATGCGGTTTGAGAAACCTTACAAAAGTTGGCTTGCCAAACAGGGCCTTAGTCTTCTCTTGGTAGTTTCAGTCAAGTAATAGAGTCTACTTAATTACATGTTGGCATCTCTAGCACTTGAACGTGTTTATACCACCAGTTTAGTTAGTGTAAATATCAATATTCTTTGCAAGATAGCAACTCCTTTTTTGGGAGGCTGTTACAGGAGCTACTACACTTCCACCCAATCTGACCAGTCCAGATTGACTATCCTATACATGTGACAGTAAAAATTGACCTGTATAGAGAATTGGCAGAGTTGGTAAAGCTATTGTCAATGAACAAAATTAACAACTAACTATAACCCTGCTGCCCAATAAGGGTTGCATTCTTCCAAAAGAATATTGAGATTGACAAGTTCAAGTACGAGAGATACAAACAAGTAATTGAGTAGACACTATTTCTTTAATGAAACTACTATGAGAAAGCCAAGTCCCATAAGCCTATGACAGGCTTGAGCATTTTTTGTATCAAACAAAATAGAAAATAACTGCTCAATCAGAATATATTGCAAACAATCACTGTTGAAGTCTGATCTCTCTAAGTTTGAAGAGATATAGGGCTTTAAATTGATGTCCAATACGCTATCCGCATCAATTATTTTAAAATATCCCCAGATATAAAACACTCCCTGATTGATAAACAAACAACAAGGCTTACCAACTTCTGGAGTCCATATTCAGAAAGAATACATAGAACAAATAATAATACTTATGAACCTTCTGACTTTGTATCCTAAAAACAATATATAAAACAAATTCTTTCCCTACTAGGTAACTGTTATAGGGTAGCTAACTCGAAGAGATATAGAGCTAACTAGGCTATGGTTCAAGGGTACCGAGAAATGTTAGAATGGCTCGGTAAAGTAATTGGAAAGTCAAATTTCTTGAACTTAGAAGATTTCTTAATAACTTGTTATATTGTTGAGGTCTCTTCTCCGTTGGTTGATGATTCTTCAACTGCTGTGCTGTGGGAGAGCCCTTCCATTTATATTAAGATTTACACTACTTTCCTTTCTTAAGGAATTATGTATCTTGCAATCCTTTGATTTCATTCAGAAACTTGCGAACACTGTTTGACCTTGAAAATAATTGCCCTGCCTAAACCCAGAGAGTCTCCCGACTACTATTTCATCTGAGGGTGTCTCTACTCTACCACTAGATAGTCTTCGATCCCTTCATCCTAATGAACTATGTTTTAATATATCCAGCCCATAAGCCAACATACGAATAGTTCTTATGGAATACCAAGTGATCAGTTCTGATGGCCATCTTTTAAAGCAACATGCATATAAATGCAGCTGTATTGGATAGAGTTCAATCTTCTGATTGTATCATACCAATCAGTAAATTACTTCATGGAGTATAAACTGTTCCGCTGCCTGAGTTGCTACCACAAATGCCTTTGGGTTTGTCCTACTTCTAGCGAGCATTGAGGTTTGCGTATACAGTCATCTTCTTGAAGCTGCATATCTCGTACTAACATAGATAAGCTATTCACATGTACGTAACAGTAACCTATACTGGTTACACTTACTATTGATTGATAGCAACCTAATTCTCATCATCTCACACCCCGAACACTATACAAAGAACACTCTCTAGCTCAAATATTAATTTCAACAATGCATTCTACCCAGTCCATACATTTTTTATTTTTATTTTTCAGTTTAATAATAGTGGGGTTACTGGTAGAGTGTTGTTATAGCTGAAACTTTTCCCATTTTGTTGAATTGCAGTTAAGTTTGTCAGCTGAGAATACTAATAAGAACATCCTTTTGTTATTCAACTCTTACTGCCCACTGGGAATTTCGCTTTTTTAATCTATTATGTAGCCTTGCTCTGTGCAATCAGAGCTATCTAGAACACCATGTATATTTTGTCAATCACCTTTTCTAGCCTCACAAATTTGTAACTTTGCACGCCTTCTTTTGGGTTCACTTATGTGAGGCATAGCTACCCGGCCTTTGTGGTTTTGGGGTGTTGGGCTGGGCGTTTTCGTTGCACCGCAACGCCCATTTGCACCTCGAGTACGTTTGACCCGCCGTACTCTACACCCCCCTTCTTCCCATACTCCTTCCTTGTTCCACTCTGGCGTACCCTTCCTCTTTTCACCCTTCGCCCTGCCCTCTTCCAACCGCCTTCCCTTTCTCATCGTCAATTTCGCCGCCTCCCTAATTTCTCTCCACCTTTCCTACGTCCTGTTCGTTAACTTTCTAGAAAGCACTTGTACTTGTACAAGTACTTGTAAACTTTCTCAGCCCAGGTTAATTCATTGAGGGTCAGATTTTACGGCAGAGTCTGCCCCAGGGCAGGAGTACCGTACCAGAACATAGGCAAATGATGAGACTGGTAGGGGATGGATCCCTCGAGACTTTATTATTATTGATGCTAGGCAGAGATATGCTCTCTGGATGCCCATCCCCTCCCTTCTCTCTATACCGGTATTGCTAGAGAGGAGTTTTTGGGTCGTCTCCAACCAGAACAATCGTCTGCAGGCATCATTGGACACGGACTTATCCATTCCTAGACACCAGCCGAGACACCAGAAGAGAGAAACAACAGAGCAAACACAATAGCCGACAGCGGGGGGAGGACAGCACTGCGGGGTAGAGGATTTTTTAGACATAGAGGCTGACCTTTTGTCTTTCATTTGTCACTTTCTGTTTCCGTAGTTGTCTCTTGTCTTTTATAGGTTTCTTGAATAGGTTTGTTCTGTGGGCTGTTCGCGGTTGGTCGGGGTTTTCCTAGTTTGGATGGGGATCGACCAATCGGAGTTTCGTGCCTACTCTCGCTTCAACCAATCCCTTGAAGGGTGGGGAACGAAGCAGTATGGTATTTAAGTCACCGGGTTGGAGCTTCGCTTCTTTTGGCGGGGGCACACCAAGGGGAATGCAGCTCCGACCTAGTGATTTAAGTATTATTTTAGGGAGGTGAAGTTCATGTATGACAGCAATCGTTATTGAGGTGCTGTGATGAGCATACCATAGCCGAGTCCGAAAACGCGCGCGATACTTGTAGCTGCTCAAAGCTAGCCTTCTTTCGGGCCTTTGGTATATTCTATCGAATACTGTACTGTGGTGAAAATCTTACTACCTGGACGGCTGAGCATGAACCCCGCTTCTCCTCAACACCTGGAAATCCCATCAACCCATCATCGCGTATTCAATAAGTTAGCTCCTTCCTTCGAATAGCTCAAGAAATGTGAGCCAGGAAAATGCCTCTCATTTGACATAATGTCAACTCTTTCAATGTGTCAAACAATTATACGATAGCAGAAGAGGAACTGGGAATCCGCTAAGTCGATGGTGAGTGAGACTGGCTCTGAACCAGCGAATCCCAAATGTTGAGCGATTGTCAAGACGAACCCGGTGGGACAACTTTTGATCCCAGACTGAGAAGGCCATATGTAAGGCGGAACATCCCACCTCATATGGGTGAAATACATTACTGATCCTCCGGTAATTGTCTCTTGGGCCTGTAGGATATTGGGGGTGTCGTGCTGTTCCAGTTGGTGTTTGAGACAGGAAAATGTGCAACTTTCTGTTGACAGCCAAAATTTCGCAGGCGTGTAGGCTTCAGACCGTCACTAGTGTTACCTATATGATATGGCCACACCTTCGCTGATAATCACTATCGTAGGGAATACTGAGGTGGGGATCAAGCACTCCTTAGGCATATGTCTGGGAAACTGATAAGCGCGGCACGAATTTTTTGATGCCTTGCCGGTCTAGGAGATAGTTCTCTGGCTATCAGGGCTTTACTGGCCGAGCTAGCAAAAGGAAGCTCTCCCACTTATCTCTGTTGTGGCCCCGCCATCTAAAAAGGAGCAACCCATGATCAGTGCATCAGCAGGTTGTAGGACACTTCAGGGATTCCCGAGGATATGATATTTGTACGGCTTCCAGAAAGCAGAAATTTGTCTGTAGCCGGAAATAACCAAAATCCTAGAGACTCTTCTCTCTCCCTTGCAGCCTACAGCACATACATATGCATCTGGGCCTTGGGTGAATACTTGGCGGGACATCGACGAGAGCTTCTCGGCTTGGTACGATGTCCTTTAAAAGCTGCTAGTTGCCCGGATTTTTCTACCGAAGGACCTTATGTTCGGGAAGAGGTTGGGAGGTATCTGGATGGGGGCGTGGTGATCATATCCACCAACCCTTGCAATAGCAATATAATAGGCTGTATCCATATGAGAATGGAGAAGGATACGTTTCCCAAATACAGTGGATAGCGGTTTGGAAGTGGGTGTTATGAAAAGCATTACTGAAAATATTCCTGAGTCGAACACACTAAGTTAGGGGCTGGGCTGCATTGATTACCCGAATGTTAAAAAATATGTTTAGACTTTTTTCTGTTCCCCTGAATATCGAAGTGGCTCTACGGGAAACGATTAAATATGGACGGTGGAGGGGACTCAGTGCTATGGCAACTTGCATGGTCTTTGGGGTGGTGATTCTGGGGCTTTCGAGTGGATGAGACCCAAGGGCCTGGTGCAATATGGGCTCGAAATAGGAGGTGTGATGTTAATAACTTGCTGAGCTGTCGTTAACACCTTACAAGCTTTGGCATTCTCTGGTGGTGGAATTAGGGTCCACAATCCCCAGTCTTCAAACACTCCCTAAACAGGGGATATTGATAAGCAGTTGGCTAAGCCTTGTTAACAAGGAGGTTGGGAACCCATCTGATGCATTCTACTTTCCGGGAATACCTTGCAGTCTGGGGGTGGAGTTTCTAGTGATAGATAGTTAGCAGACGTATTGGTGAAGGGGTTTTATTCATTCAATTTAGGGAAAAATCCTTTGCGGTGGGAAGCGCTGGCTGTATGTGCCCGAGGCTGATTTTATACACTGGGGGGGGGGTGGGGGGTGCTCGGTTAAGGCTAGTCGGATATTGGATTGCTATATTCTACGGGTGGCCGAACTATGTATCACATTCAAAACAGCAGTATATGCTGTTACAAGAGGTGAGTAGCCTTTGCGCGGTGAAGGGGCGTCGAGGGCTTGCGATTCGACCCACTAGAGGACAAGTAGAGGGTGGCTAATTGCTAGTCTAAGGCAAAAGAGGTGTCCACTTCTATACACGGAGAAAAAGGGAAAGATTCCAAATCTTGAACCCCTTCAATAACGCAATAATTTTATTATCGAAGCACAATTGTTCAAATAGAGAGCTTATTTCCTAGGAGGTTTCATTGTTCTCTGTGCGAGTGACCAGTCATGAGTAGACAGCAGCAGATTTCTTGACTGATGATGCCGAACTTGGGGATTGAAAACAATTTCCTGGATAAGATTGTGATAGGTCGTGGGTATGATATCACAGCTTTGTTCTGTTATGCAATTATCGGCGCATCGGCGTGGGGAGAAATTTGGAAAGTACGATATCATACTAGTGAGTGTCGGCGGGAATCTAAATGATTTATTGGGCCCGATATGGCAATCTGTGGCCATATGTAATCATGAGAAATCACTCAGATCACAATCCGGGCTAAAGCAGAACACTATTCCATCAGCAGGCTCATGATTGAGGATAATTATTTTGATATTACGATAACGTTACTCTTTTCTCATAGGCCTGCTAGTGTATGTTAGGTGTGTGACAGCTTTGGGGTGCCCATCTGAAGTTCGCGACATCCCTAGTGTCTTTAATGTCTTTCCTTATATATATAGCTAAAATAGAGGTAAGAGAAAAAGAATCATTGATATCGCTACTATAACTACCTTTCAAATATCGTGGTGCCATGTATCGGTATAGTGACCAATGTTCACAAATTCTTGAGAGGACTCCGTGAGTACAGTACAGACCCTGGAATCCCATCCCCGAGCAGCGCTGGTGACGCCAGCCGGAATACTCAAACTGGTAGGTGTTTCTGTTGGCCGCTTGAGCCGGGTACTGGTTCCGTAGCCCAAATGGAGTTACTCGTAAGACACCCACTACCAACCGCCCGGCTGGACTGAGGCTTGCTCCATGTTTGACATCTGGACTGCGGTGCTTCCATCCCTCGACTGTTGATGGCATTTCCTACAGCCGTATTCTTATACTTGTCATTTGCATTTTTTTCTGCCCTCATATCTAGTATGGTAGAGCTACGATCATGGTCCTACCCCACTACCTACCGCATTGTGTAAATAATTGTTTCTGCCTAAATAAGGCAGCGCCATTTTCCATACGGTATAATTTATTCGCCCCCAGCATCTGCTAGTGCTCTCACTTTCTTCTCATATCCCTGGATTACTCTGGTAATGGAGCCCCGTTCTTTGGGTCAACAGATTTATGGAGCGCGCGTTAGCTTACAGTTAATTAGTCCGGGGGTTCAAATACTTACTCTTGTGCACCCTTCGTCGTGGGACCCGGCACCGTGTTTCCATCTCCTCCGCGTTCGTACCACTGTCTAACTCTCGCAGTCTCTTGACTGTTTCCTTTTGTAGGAGTGAAAGATTCAGAGAGTGTATCGAATGCTCGTGCTTCTGGGAATTTTGGGAGGACGAACAAAAAAATGGATCTTAGGTATCCGCAGCACATGATACTATGTTAGTTGGTTGACTGGTTGAGGGGAAGTAGTTGCAGTCGACTACAGCACCGGTAAGCAGGGGCGATTTTGGTGTGATTGGCGCCGATTCTGTTTCCAGTTTGGGTCGGTTTTTATCGCTGAACTAAATGCTCCCATACTCTGCAAGTGAGCGTATTCATAGCCCTTGGAAGTGGGACCGCAATGTTCTTAACTGTCCCAGGCAGACTGCAGGGCCCTAGCGGGCTATAGTCCCGGGCGTCCTGAGCAGAGTGGGTAAGGACGGCCGGGCACGGCGTCCGTCTTGCGTAAAGACGGCAGTCCTAAGGGTTGAAGCCGGGGCCCTGTGGTCTTTGTGCGAGTGGAAGCTGCCGTAATTTGCAGGGCACTACTAACTACCCATAGGACCCTATAGACATTTCATAATCAACTCCATAATGGATCATTACCCCACAAGCTGGGCACCCCCCCGCACCAGTACCGCACTAACTAAATAACTCTACGCCGCATTTTCATCTCGTACAGAATGAGTGAATAAAATATGCTTAAATAGTCGGTGAACCTTGGAGTATTCTCAAATTCGATAAGCCTCCGTGGAAAGGCATGATGTTATTAAAACCGGAATAACTTGAAAAACGTTTGGTTTCTTTATGGCATGGACTTCGCACTCCCTATATTTAAAAATAATAGCGCGAGTGAGACACCTGTAAGGCCCGGCTGTCCGTCCCGGGCAGAGGTTAGGCAGAACTACAAGTTGGGCTTCCGTCTCGGGCAAGGGCGGAGAATATGGGGTCCGTCCCGTCCTAAGCAAAAGACGGACGGACTGGACGCTTGGGAACATTGACATTGGGAGGCGCAGTAATAAGGCACGGGGGCGCTGCGATGCCGCTCCTCTTTGTCGCACTGGTGATCCGCCGGGTAGGCCGGTCTCGTGCCGGGCCAGTAACTACCAGCAGTCTCTTTACGGGCCCCCTGGTTCTGAGTGTGAGTGTAATATCTAGAATACACACCGTACTGTTGGGCATGTGGATGGCCTACGGGTATATTGCGGCCGGTTACGTTGACCACTTCATGACGCGGCCAATAGATCTCTGTCCTGTATTTAAGACCACCCTGCACAGTAGCAATCAACAAGGAAGGACGCTCCCTTCCACACCTTATACGAGAGGCCTGCCACAGTACCGGTACTGGAATTTGACAAGTGTATTGAACAGTAGCTGCGTTCACGGCAAAAAGGTAGGAGAGTCCTTTGCACATGGTTTTGGGAAATCGAGAGAGAGCCAGATTTGGTCCCTGTGAACGAAAAAAAAAAGGGCTTTATTAACAGGGAGCTAGTGCCCGTCCTAACAGATGAGGAAACATTGAGTGGAGCAAGTTATGAGAAATAGAAAGATCTGGGAAAGAAAATTTCATGATTTGACAATCCCCTTCTCCGAATTCCCTGCATCTTTAGCTTTCTCTTCCTTCCCTCTCAGTTTATTGTAAGCCGCCCAGCAGGCGATTCCAACGACACTTCCGATTCCCGCACTCCCCGTGGCACCCCGCCAACCCAGGCCCTTCTTCACACCCCCTAATACCCCACCTACAAGTGCTCCCGAAGCGCTCCATTCATCGATCCTATTCTGAGGCTTATTCTCGAGCAACCTCCATGATCGGTCTTGCCACTCGACCTCCTGCCTCCCATACATCCTCTGCGAAAGCACTACCGCAGCAAGGCCGGTAATTGCAACAGCTCCAACACCGGCACCCCGGACAATAGAAGCTGCTAGTGGTGACTTGCGGGCGTGAGCAGAAAACCCAAATCGAGCCCCGCCGTAGAGCGCTCCGAGGGCCGCCCCGAAGTTGGCCCCACGGTGTAAGACGTGTGTGGTGAGAATAGTGCGCGAGTAGGGCTGGTCTTCGGCATAGTCTGGGTGGGGGAAGAATCGATCCATCTTTAGGGACTTCAACGGACCGTTATCGATAGCGGAGACTCTTGAAATTGTGTGATGGGTTTGTTCTCGATGGCCTGGTCGGTCGACTCTGAGGTTGCTTTTTTGTAATTTAATTGGGTGCGGCTGAAGTCGGGACGGGGGTTGCCCCACTTTATCAAGCAAACCTTAACCCTGCCTCACCGATCCCTTAGCCTGCTTTCGAGCACTGGTTTTCTTCCACTTCCTATGATAACTTTAAAAGGTATTGTAAACGGTGGTTTGTCTTCGGCTAGGAGTAGGTCAAGTTCTTTCATTGGCGAGTCAGTGAGCCTATTCCTTTAATGGGAGGTATTCGAACTAATTAGGATAGTGATCTTGTCTATCACTGAGCCAAAGTAAGTGAAATTCGGTACAGACGAAGGGATCTACACCTTCGTGTTCTCAACTCTTGCCCATCCCCTTCCTTCACTGCTCAACAATTTCCACCCAATTGCTTCAAAGTTCCTTTCAGATTCGCATCGACGGCGACAACTATAGTACTCGAGTACAGTAAATTTTCTCGACAATTCCAAAAGCATCCGGATATGGAGGAAGTCCATTGGCGCCAAGGCAGTTGGTCATACCGTATATGAGAGTTTCCTCCTCCGCCATTAAGGCTCCTGGTAGGCAAAGTTGTGTTGACTATACTGGATAATAAAGCTCTCTTGGCGCCCAGTGGTTTCCTCTAAGTTCGGATACTTTTGGAATTGGCGAAACCAGCGAGGACTGCGAAACGCCAAGAGTTCTCACACGAAAACGCTTGCACACCCAGGAGCGGGGAAGCTCACTTCATTCAACGACAATGATAATAGCTAGACCTATTGTCCCTTAGCATAAATAATCGAACATTTGTCCTCGCAAGGTTCTACAACGCCACATCACAGCCCCTCCCCTCGCGCCCGAATCCCGCCATTCCCTTACTACGGCAAAAAAAAACCATTATTCAAGCAGGTGGGTGGTATGATACAAGTACTAATATGAAATATTTTTTAGTTGTGGTTTTTGTTGCGTATACGATATGTTGAAATACGGCTACCCACTTGGGTCATGTCTTTGGGTTAGATCAGGGTCTGTCCACGTTTTGGATTAGGTCAATTATTGGCTGGGCGGAAGTGTGCTTAGTATATGTACAACTAAATATCAATGAAGATTAACCTCGCATACTATAGTCAATGGGAGAATTCATGAACTCCCCCACAGCTTAATACAAACTCTGTGCGTTCACTTGGGCTGCTCTACTCCGCTGCGTGAAACCTTCCTCCTTGATCATTACCTCCGCTTTGATTGTTTCCAACAGTCTCTGTTGGGGATGTTCGCCCTTGCAGTCAGCAGTGCACGTATGCACTGGTGAGGTACACAATCGTCGCAGGCTTTTCTTCTACAAGATCTCCTTCCTCCATATCTTTATTTTCCTTTCCTTTCCTTTCCTCTCATTTATCAAGGTATCTTACAACTACCTAACAGCTTTTATACAAATTACTCTTGTTCAAGTGAACCACTACGCTTCACGCTCCGCAAAATCCTTCAGTCCGAGAATTACTTCCATTTGCAACATCTCTGGTTGCAAAGGTCTGAAACTAGGGAGTCAGTGGCTTTATTAATGACGAAAAAAAAAAAGGAATTCATGGTGTGGGGGAAAGGGTAAATAATTTTACTCAGGATGGAACTGGGGAACCACCAGTTTGTCTGTTAGGCAAGGTGATAACCAACCACATCATGAAACCCAGACATTATTCGGTCTTGGCCTTATATGAAGGTATGATGCTACTTGTGCGACATCTCTCAACCCAACCAAACTCTGTAAGAATCAGAAAACTATTTCTCCCCTCCAACCCCATAAAAATCGCTATGGAAACAAGGGTGCCGTTTTCCGCTTCCTAGTGACTCCTCAGAGTACTCCTAATCCCTTAACCACTCCTCCATGTTCATTCTCGACAGCCCATGCCATGAGAGCGCTGTATGCCCTAGAAAATCCTCGCCGCCAGTGCTTTAAGTTAACGTTCCATTTTTATCAAAAACCAGCCACCCTGAACCCTTAGAAGTAATAGCTGGAATCCCATAGTTGTTAGGGTATGATAGTTAGTTTGGGGTACGACCGGTTTAGGGTCGTGACTGCCACTTGGGGGTTTTTCTCGTTGTGTGGGCTTTTCCTGTTTTGTGTGTTTGTGCGCTCTCTTCTGTTTCTAGTCTGAGCCACCAGTCGAGAGCTTCCTGTATCGTACATCGAACATCCACATCATTATCATCACATATGGGAACCACCACCTACGTGCTTTTCTCTGTGCTTCGCGCCGTTACCTACGCTACCCCAGTTATCATTGGGCTGTGAGCGAGCTGCCATCAGAGTGTCGCTATCAAGAAGAGCGATGCGAATGGTCATCCACTAAGGCTGAAGCTGGTAACAAAATCCTCGAGATCCATAGATCATACCATTGTTAGCTAGTGGCCAATCTAGTCAGGCTTAGTGCATAACCAGGCGAGCCTGAGCTTTTAGAGGGGTACCGGCCGGTTTCAGGAACAGATCTGACCTGGGCTGGCGGGGGGGACAAATGTTGGTATATGGTTTCTTTCTCCTCTCAAATGCTTCTTTCAGCCGCCTATATTTTTGTTATCAAGCCGGGTATCATACCAGTTTGGACTTCTTTATATCATACTTCCTTCAATATTCCCTTTTGTTCCTATATGCTTTCTTTGAATGTCTTTGTTCCTTGTTGCTGAATCCAGGTGGTAGAAGCAGGACTGAACAACTTCACTATACAGTCGGTCTATATCTTTCCTATCATTATAATAGTAGTAGTTGCTTGCAGTAATCAATAATCTTGACCGTTACCTATTACCACTTCTCCATCCAAGTATCGATCGCATATTGCAACAGAGAGTCTGTTTCAGCATTGAGTGATAGCCTGTGATGTCCAACATTTGGTGCAATAAGTTAAGGCGAGATTTCAATGCGAATACTGTATGCCAACCTTGAATGATGAACGAGGCTCAGAGGGTCGACAGGGAGATGCAGCTGTCGCGGGGGGACCAGTGTTCCCAAGCGTCCAATCCGTCCGTCTTTTGCTTAGGACTGGACGGAAGCCATGTTCTCGGTCCTTGTCCGGGACGGACGCCCAACTCGTAGTCCGTCCTAACACCTCCCTGGACGAACGGCCGGGCCCTATAGGTATCTCATTTAGATGCTCTATTTTTAAATATAGTGAATGCGAAGTCCGTTCTATAAAGCAACCAAACATTTTTTAAGTTATTCCGGTGTTAATAACATCATGCCTTTCCACGGAGGCTTATCGAATTTGAGAATACTCCAAGGTTCACCGACTATTTAAGCATATTTTATTCACTCGTTCTGTGCGAGATGAAAGTGCGGCGTAGAGTTATTTAGTTAGTGCGGCACTGGCGCGGGGAGGGGGGGTGCCCGGCTTGTGGGGCAATGATCCATTATGGAGTTGATTATGAAATGCCTATAGGGCCCTATGGGTAATTGGTAGGGCCGTACAGGTGATGGCTGGTCCAGGACTACAGATGATGCCCGGGCCCTACCAGCAGCTTCCGCTCACACAAAGACTAGAAGGCCCGGCCGTCAACCTTTAGGACTGCCGTCTTTATGCAAGACGGAGGGCCGTGCCCGGCCGCCCTTATCCACCCTGCCTGGGACGCCCGGGACTATAGCTCGCCAGGGCCCTGCAGTCCACCCCGGACGGTTGGGAACATTGGGGGGGATTACCCGGATAGCAAGCATGTAAAGTAAGCAAAATAGAATTAGATAGTCTGGTAATGCATCGAGTGACACCCAGGAGGGTTGGCAGAATAGGGCAGATAGAATCCATATAAAGTTGTAATGACCTAGCTCAGATGATAAGGGGGGAGGAAGAGGACAGAGCCGAGCTTGAAATAAGGAAATATGTCAAGAAGGAAGGATATCAGGACGACCGAATGAGGTGGGTGAAATATCAGAATAAGGTGGGAAATGTGTAATAATAAGAAGTTATACATCTGGAAGGTGTCCAGAGGGAATGGGAAATGTGAACGACGCAATGGGGCGACATCACTAATCCAGAGACTAAAGACCATATATTTTGATAGTATATGGAATAAATACTATACAATGCGGAGCATCCAGAAGATATTACAAGACGGTGCTGGGCTAACTGTGTATTTAGTCTCAGCTGTGTTCCTTTTTCTTCTGTACATTACGATTGTCACATATACACAGGGCGTCAAGCGCCTCTCAGTTTTCCTATAGCACCTTGTTCCGCGTTTCTCGCGACGCTGGCCTTACAGTAAGGTCATAGGGGTGTTTATACGGTGGCAGTTTTCCCTGCGCTGGACCAGACCTACATCACTATCATCCTTAGACTATAGAAGGCTATTATCATTACTCAAGAGATATTTCTGTCCTGCGATGCTTGACTCATATTCCTCATTATTGCCAGGGGCCCAAGAACTCATTATAGGGACAGGTGGGAGAGGCAGGGGTAGTTGAGACTTCCATCCAAGTCTTTTTCCAGACTACTACTTCGACATTATCTGAGGGGGAATACAACACATGCTATTACTGAAACCCTTAAAGTATAGGTAGAACAAAAGTAGTGAGGAGCATCCCTCAGAGCAGTGGACAGGTTAGGGTGTTTTTTTGGGATCCTTGTCTAGCGGCTACAGAATTTACCCAATCTGTGAACCACTCCAGTCCCTGTCAGCTATCTAAAACTTTAGCTTTTCACTACCGGGACGCTGTCTCTGAGCCAATAACTAAAGAACCCACCACCCCCTCCTATATTACTGCTTCCCCGGGGGGGTTCAAGCAAATGAAAAGCTACTAGATTTTGATATTTACAGCAAACCCACACTACAAAATCATATTCCACGGGATTTGGCTACTTGAGCATATTATACACTGGAAGGATATGCTTCAACCCCGGATAACAACCCGAACCAAGTAGAAACACCTGCCAAATAATGTGACCAGACTACTTGATAGAATCACCATTAAGTCATTAGTACGAGTACTCGAGGAGCGATGGGAAAGCCCACTGGAGATTGAAGCAAACCGTGAGGTGTCTGAAACTAATGGTTTAGAAAAATATGACAATACAATCCTCGGAAGCCGGAAGGAACCAAACCAAAGGAATGGCCATTTTTTTCTTCCGCTCCTGACGACTGTTTTCCTTATCCATCTTCTGATTCCTATATCCTCTCACCTCTACGTCGGTTCATGCATACAGTTACATCTCATTTTTTCTAGAAAAGCTATAACTAGGGCGGGGTGCATTATTAAGGTTGAGGAAATTTGATAGAGCAGGCGTACAAGGCATCGTGAGGGGATTTGCTTGGAAACTGAATTAGGAAACTCCAAACAAAACACAAACGGCAAAGCCATGTGTGCAAGTAGGACATTATTAGCGTATCCTAATCTTTCCAAGGATCATTACTGGCCGAGTATACAAGTATGCTCCTGCATTGCCCACATTCTTCCTCACACTTCCGTCATAAGAGAAAGGAGAGACAGGTCAGTAGAAATCTCCCCCGCGAACCACTAACATACTAGAACATTCTATAAGGCTCCCGAAAGATCTTCAATACTCGAGTACCGTACCGGTACGGTACTCGCGTACATACAGTCTCAGCCATACCCACGACGAAACTACCGGTAGGCGGGTGACGAACAAGGGTCCACTACGGTGCGGTACTGGTATTCTCTAGGCAAAAATGTAAACCGTCAAGGTTAGGGTTGCAAAAGATTACTACCGTAGTCTGATACCGGTATCAGAATTGACCCCCTGTTGGCTACCCGCCCATTTTCCACAATGCGATGCCTACGGTGCAGAAAGCACGATACACCGGAATCAACCTCAGCGTGGATCCTAAATTTAACATTTGTCAGGGTTGGTAATTCAGTCTTATCATTCTTTTTAGGCACCAGCCAATGATCGTATCACAAGGTGGACCTCCATGATGAATGAACCAGCTGATTCGTGATTATCCCATTCACAAGGTAGAATCGATGCTACCCTATCATGCATAACGCGGTGCGGTTTGAAAGAAGTCCATTTGGTCTCCTGGCAACTTACCGGTCTCGGTATTCGCTTCGCCCCCGGGTCCGAACCTCGCTGATGATAAGTGCCCCGGTATTCCGTGCAATCAGCCTCAAGCTGGGTCACGTGATTCTCGGATCTCTCGCCCGAGAGGTTACGGTGGATGACACCTGAGTTTCATGGTCCAATCAGGATATCCATAGAAATCCCCCGGATGTTGCCATGTCTCTCTCTGCCGTGCGTTTGCTATTCGCTCGGGAAGGAGATCTTCCGGCGCGTCCGTTCACCTCTCTCTGGTTTCTGGGCTTGTTACCCGGACTCTTGTCTATCCTGTTGTGTGGTAAATTGATGAGCTTGCGCTAAGGATAGTTCCCGCTGAGATAATTTACTACCGTAGTAGTTTGGCATGGTATCATATCATACAGTAACTGAGTCGCCAAAGTTCCATCGCATAATCTAGTGAAACTCGTTCTCACGCTAAGAGGTCAAAAGAAGGTGTGGCGAAACATCATTCACTGGCCCCTTGGAGCACGGTACGGGTAGAGCATGGATGGAGTGTCAACGAACCGGGGGGGGGCTCAACCAACAGATCGAACGAAATCGCTGCTTACCAATGAAGACGGGTTACGTTGTGAGAAATCCTAACCTATTGGCGCAAAAACGAGCTTCACCGGATCGTGGGGTGCTCGGGACTTCGGGCAAGGCGGACTACTGGTAATGCCGAAGAATTTCCGGACAAGACATGCACTGCGCTGTGCGGTGTGGTACGCGTAGTAATTGTTGGCCTCTCCCTCTCCAATGGGCACTACGGGTAGAAATCATGGCTGTGTTACTGGCATCATACAAGCAATTCAAGGTCGCCTATCAGGGGATGATGATTTTTTAATACGGTGGTGATGTGCGTCTTTGCTTCCCCGCTGGGAGGAGTTTTTGCCAATATATTACCTGTTTAGTTAGTCTCATGCGACTTAAATTTAGCCAGTGCAGGCACAAACTTAAAATCAGCCTTCAAAATTCCTTTTGTGAATCTTGGGAGAGTGGTACAGGTACCGGTACGGTAAATTGAGCACATTCACCGGGGGCCTTACGGTTCACAGGCTTGAAGTTGGTGATATTCTAAGGATTGGGCCCTGATTTGTTGTTCCCGAGATCATACTCGAGTACAGGTACCGTATCCCTCGCACTCGAAATACGGGTGTTTAATTATCCATAGCGGGCTCGGAGGCCGTGGATAACTAGGGAATCTCCCGGTTCGGTGCTGTACTGTATCAGTTTGTTCCTGTGGCGGATTGTTTAAATGTTGATTGTATAATAGCACTGTGCTCTACGTGATGATTGAACAGGTTTAGAGGTTGGCACGATGAATTATCTAGGGAGTTTCCGGGTTTGGTAGGCTGGTGGAACAGAGATCAGTGTGGAACATCTTGGGTTTTGGGTGTCGCGAGTTGATATCGGATTGGGGATAATTATCGAGCAGGAGAATGGAGAAAATTACGCGGACTGCAGAGTCTCTCGAAATCCATTATCTCGGTCCGCCCTGAACCCCCGGATTCCAAAACGATAAAGAGGCTTGGTATTTTCTTGACACAGCATTAGATCAGCGTTCAGGACATGTTGGGATCTCCTTACAAGTAACCGAGCTAAATCCGCCCTGTGCTGGAGGGGCTGATTTCTGCAGGTGATCGGCTGGTGGCTTTTCAAGAGATTTTACGGTACGTAAGCTAGAATAAGCTACCATCGCTGCTTGTAGCACCGGTGTCCTAATCACCCCGAGAAATTTGTAATACAGAGCACAATAATCACCCGTCCACCGAATATTCACCCGTCCCGTTGTCCCATCGTAGGATCAATTAATTCCCCGATCAACCAACAAGGGGCGGTGTTGTGGCCAGCGTTTTCTGCCCTCGCGTTTGTCAGCGGACCGTGGAGTGTTAAATCCGAAATCACGTGATGTCTCATTGAGCAATCTCTTGGTTGGGGGGGGGGTTTGCTTTTCGAGTCTTATCTTTTGTGTTGGAAGTGTTATCGTTAGGGCCAATGACTGCATGCCCCAGGCCATACCGGTAGGTACCCGAAAAGAGGGGTTGGGGATACCGGTATGTTTCACAGCAAAAAGTCTGGGCATATCTGAGCACCTTACAGAATGTGCCCCCTTTCTGGGCAATTGTTGTCTGTGACCATTAAGCATTGGGGATAATTTTTTTCGGGGCAGTTGGTTTAGGTTAATCCGTAAAATAATCCCTGTCCGGTAGGAAGACACCCCCCCCTGCACTTGTGCTGGAGTGGTATGGAACGGCGCTGCCCGCCTTGGTGCCGGTACCGGACTACCGTTGACTGGGGTGATGCTTAGTTAATTAACTTAGAGGGCAGCAGGCCGTGGATTGGCGAGTGAGTGCAAGAGGAATTAAGAAAGGTTTTAAGGTTTTTCCGTGCTCCCCCTATTTTGGTTTTTCTTTATATATTGCCTGGTTTCCCCCTCTTCATCGCATCATTCTTTCTTCTTCATTCTACTCTAATCATTGGTTCCTACATATTGAGATAATTTCTCCCTTATCCTCTTTCTTGCTTCTTTACATCTTTACCTACTTTCTACTCGACTTATAGGAAAAATGACATCCAACATCGTGATCATCGGTGCTTCGTACTCGGGACTCCCAGCAGCACACTATCTCCTCAAGCACGCTCCACAATCTTGGACAGTCACTCTGATCAACCCTTCGACAAACTTCTACTTCAACCCCGCCGCCCCCCGCGCTTTGGTCGAGCAGTCCATCCTCGGGAAGAATAATGCCGACCTATTCATCCCCTTCCTACCCAAGCTCGAAAAGCACGGCTCACGGTTTGCATTCCTCCACGGGAAGGCCTCGGCCGTGGATACCAACAGTAGGACCGTCACCGTCGCTCTACACGGGGGAAAGGGAGAGACGAGCGTTACGTATGACCACCTCATAATTGCCAGCGGAGCGAATACATCCGGCGGCACTGGGAAGGAGTGGGGCTTCAAGCATGCCCGCGAGGGTAATACCGAGGAGATCGTAGCCAATACCCGCGCCGCCGTCAAGGCCGCCAAGAAGATCGTCATATCAGGAGCTGGAGCAACGGGCGTGGAATTCGCCGGGGAGATCAAGGACTTTTATGGCGCGGAGAAGGAGGTTCTCATTATATCCTCTAGCGAGGAACTCCTCTCGCAAGTGCCACGGGCGGACGTCGGTGCATCAGCGAGGAAGATCCTGACCAAGATCGGCGTGAAAGTCAAGACGGGCGTGAGGGTCGTCGAAGAACGCCCCGCCACGAAGGGTGTCGAGGGTGTCGTGGAGCTCGTTCTAAGCAGTGGTGAGGTCCTCTCGGCTGATCTGCACATCGCTACCTGGGGAATCTACCCAAACACCTCCTTCCTGGCAAAGGATCTGCTCGATAGCGCGGGGTGGGTCAACATGGACGAGTACATGCGCGTCAGGGGGGCGCACAATGTCTGGGCTATCGGGGACGTCACGCACTGGGGGAACAGGAAGCTTACCACAGTTGATGGGCAATGGGCTGTTGCTATGCAGAATATTCTTTCGTCCATCAATGGCGGTGGGGAGGAGATGTTTAAGAAGTATGTCCACAGCGATGGGCTCCTAATGATCGTCCCCATGGGAAGGAAGTTCGCCAATGCGGTTGTTTTCATCAAAGGGTGGAAGTTGTGGGGAGCCCTGGGATGGCTTTTTAAGGGGAGGACTTATATGATTGAGAATGCACGACCGGTTGCTGAGGGCATCACTACATCCGGAAGAGTGAAGATTTAAGTTTGCTATTTTGTTCTCTTTGTAATTTTTTCCTGGAGTCTCACGATGGTGGTTTGATTTCCTTTGTGAAGGTTATTTTTTTGTTTTTATGCTTTTGTGTTTTTTTTCTGTTAAAAACGCTCGTTTCTGGATTGATGGATTTGGATGGGTTATAATTAGCGTTTCTTTGCTTTTTTCTAGATAGACACCTTAATGTTATTGGTTATTAATCCGTACCGGGAGTCTGCCGTTCAAATCCGGACAATCCATTATCCACGCCCTCCCTGTAATCTCCTGCTTGCGAGGGAAAAGCTCCTGAGAAGGATTAGCCTTTTCTTAACACTATAAAAGATGAGCAGTCAGGATATCTCATTAACGTGGGCAATCGCGGAATAGGAAAATATGCAACCCTAGCAAATATACAGTTTGCTGCTGATTGGTCGGACCTCAGCAATCCCGGACTACAAGCCAATCAATGGGGGGGCAATATATTCGCTGGGGGTTGTATATTTTCCTGTTCCGCGACCGTATTCGCAACTCTGTTATATAACTGGAAACAAACCTGTCCTAGGGCTGTGGAGATGCTTGTTTTTCACGAGCTTTCACGCTTTTTTCTTCTCCCAAAATCGGCTTGATTACCGGCCTATGTGTTATTATGATCATTTTCGAAAAACTGCCCATGTTGATGATGTTCGGAAGCGCAAATAACCTACTACCGGTATATATACTATTACTTTGATTTTTCAGGAATTTATTCCTAGCTGTCCCGATCTGCCGTCCGCTACCGTAGCTAAAGAAACAAAACAAGACATAAAACACATGCGGGCATGAACCTACTGTACAGTACGATACTTGTAAGTTATGTATATATCATGGAAGCCAGGGTCTCCGACTCATTACACGGGAGGTCAAGAGTTGAGGATTTTTCCGTCGTTATAGCAGAATTCCTCATAGTGAGGTGCGGTTTATATGGAGCAGGGAGTAAATTCAGAGAGGGGTCATTTGGAAACGGCGAGGTTCCGGTATACATAAAGGGTTCCATTACACTATACCGGTGATGAGGTGCGATTGTATAGTGCAGTACTCGAGATGTAAGATTTTCTGGTATTATAACTTCTCCTGGTGTCAAGGGTTGGCACCTTTTTTTGGTAAAGTTGCTAATTTACTGTGGTCCAGACTAATCCCGTACATACCGGTGTGGGCACAGTTTTGTACTAGGGTTGTTTGAAAGGGTTGAGCTTCTGTTTTTGGCCGCCCAGTTGAGGAGGCTTGGCAAGGATAGTGTATCCTATAAAAGGCCCCTCTCTCATGTATTTATCTAGATAACAAACACACACACAACACATCCACAAGCAAGTTGGTCCCACACCAGTCTATTGTCCAATATATTCAGAGGTTACCACCTCACCACAGGAGAGGGATACGGCATGCGCAACACACCATCCAACTAAGGGAAGGTCACGTTATACTCCCACACCGGTATCGTAGGAGCAGCGAAAGGGTACCAATATTGCTTGGCACGGCGACACAAGTATCAGCTATAGGTACAGTGCAGTACTTGAATGCGGGTGCAGGTATGGTATTACACTGTACCCGTGGTCACGCCGTCGGGTTGAAAGTGGTCGGTTAGCCAATCAGGTAGTTTGACAGGATTCAAAAATCTTTGACCCCCGGTTGGCTCGTGGATCCAAGATGGCTCCAGCACTTGCACCTGTCAATCTTCAGCTATTTGTAGGCCGCGCAAGTACGGAGGTACTAGTATAGCTCCTGAGTTTTGTATGTTCTACAGGGCGTAAGGGCAGCAAAACTCGCTCGTGGAACATACAAAACTTAGGCGCTGCACTTCCGTACCGCACTCGAGTACCGGTACAGCAGAGTTCCGTAGAGTGTTCGTAGCGGGGCTATACCCAATTTCTACCGGAGAAGGTGCTTTGCAACTTGTAATTTCGGTTTTACAAGTACCTGACTGAATGGTTCGTCTACGTAGGGATACGGTATTTGTCGTCACGTTTACCTTGATTATGTTTTCCCCACCTACTGCGCTCGGGTTCATACGTAAACCCCGCACTTCTTCACATCTCTTTTGTCGTGCAGGCCATATCCACCCCACAAGTCCATCACTTCACCACCAATCACAGACAAACGAAACAATCAAATCACAACATGGCCTCTAAAGCCTGCTGCGAAATCCCCCCCGTCGTAACGCACGACTACACCCCAAAGGGTACCTTCGAGGAAGTCGCAGACTTCAAATCCTACATCACGGGGCCCAAGTCCAGTAAGACGGGGATCCTCGTGATATTTGACATATTTGGCTACTTCCCCCAGACCCTTCAGGGTGCGGATATCCTCGCCTCGGCCGAGCACCTGGTCGTCATGCCGGACCTTTTCAAGGGAGTAGTGGCCGAACCAAACTGCTACCCTCCCGACACGCCGGAGAAAGGGAAGGCGCTCATGGCATTTCTTAACGGCCCTGCGAACTCCAAGGATGGCGAGGCGAACGTCAGGGCTGTCGCGGAGGGGCTGAAGAAGGAGTTTCCGGGGGTGGAAAGGTGGGGCGTAGTAGGGTATTGTTGGGGGGCGAAGGTGGGCTCTTGGTTTCTGTAATATACCACCGCCGGGGGGGTAGGTGCTAATACGGAGGAAATAGGTAGCAGCACTAGTCTCCGGCCCCGGGACTCCGTTTACTGCCGCTGCGCAGCTTCACCCTGCCATGATGGATGTAGAGGATTTTAAGAAAGCTACAATCCCACAGATGGTCCTTCCATCGAAGGATGAGCCCGCAGATGTGGTTGAGGCGTTCAAGAAGGAATTACCCCTGCATCCAAACGAAGCGGTCAAGACAAAGAGCTACATTGAAGTCTACGACAAGATGGTGCACGGATGGATGGCGGCTAGGGCGGAATTGGCGGACGAGGAGGCCAGAAAGGGGTATGAGAGAGGGTATGGGCAAGTTGTTGCGTTTTTCGGGGATAATCTGTAAGGTTGCAGGTTCTTGGGGAGTGTATGGCTGATGCCAGTTGGAGGGAAGCTTTAGGATCTTAGGAGCCTATCTGTGGGACTAGAGAGGAGGGGCAATGGTGTAAATTAGCTATCCCCACCCCATACTAACTCGATTCCTATGATATAACCCTGTGTGACCCGCTGGTTAAGAAATGTGCACAGCACCGGACTGTCTGAAAAAGCTCATGTGTATCTACTTACTTCGGGTCGATTAAAGAGGGGAGTGATACCTTAGATTATCGCATCCCTCTCAATCTGGTTATCCCGGTCCGGCTTTCCTGTGCTACTCTCAACCTACAACAGGTGCAATACAACCCGCATCTTCTTACACCAAGCCGATTCATCCTCGTAATATCATACCTATACTCTATCCTACCACCCCATAGTGGCGCCCTTAGTTTTCATCCCCCGGTATACAAAACCTAAAGCCTATGACAAAGAGAACTCTGAGTCCGAAAAAGAACCCCGGAATACCGGCAGTACAGTACGGGTAATCTATTCTTCTATCCTTTTTTTATATAATTCAATTTCATGTTTGAGGCATCTTCTCATGCATCAAGCGGTAGTCAAGGCTCCTTACGTCCTGAACGGTTCAGTCTCGCAGGTCATTCTCTCTGCTTTGACCACCCTACAGATACCATCTAGCATCCCGCCAGAATGGCCGCATCACGACTCTCCCAGGGTGGGTTACTTTACCTGGTTAGTTGGGAACACTCGTAATTCTTAGCCGGTGCCTTCAGCCCCTCATCAAGCACCCTCAATTCCCACTAGTCACGTGTGGTGGTTTGGCACATTGCGCAATTCAAGACGTCTGTGTCCGTCCCTTGCAGGGCTGTAAAGAAGTCCTTCGGTAATCGAACACGGGGGGGAGGGGTTTGAATCGGGGTTTCTGAAAATGAGGATCCAAGGGTGGGGGTTCCTTAATGTCTTAGTAAGCTGAAATAGCAGGGAACTTTTATGGGAATCTTCACCTTCAACCCATATGTGTGAGTATCTATTGCCCAGATGTAGGGAGAGGAGGAGCATTGGTGTTAGTTTGTTTGCTTCTTCTACTGCCTTTTTTCTTCCTTTTCCTGTCATTTTATTCGTTTCTTTGCTTACAGCTGACTTTAATGCTGTTGTGTTTACCTTGTTTACAGTTTTTGTTAGATGGGGATCTATCTTATAACCCCCCGGTTCGAAAAGGTGCGTTCCTGGGATTTATGGTAAACAAATGGCTCGATAATAAATATGGCCCACTGGGTTTCCCTAGCACCAGCCTAGCCTCACCCACCGTAAGATCTGAGAAACTACTTGATGCCAAGTTGCTAACGAATTATTGGGAAAAATCGGAGGATCCTAGGGCGGGAGGGGACGACTAAGCAAAATGACCAACTTGCTGACACCAGACTGCACCTTGTAGGTGGTGGTATTTAGTGTAAAACTGCTAATGCAATTTTACGTCCCGTAGATTGCTCCCCCAATTCCTTCCCTGGCCCTCGACGGAGAGGCTGGTGGGGGGTGAAACTGGTACTAAAAAGGTGATGGGCGGCAAGCTCTGGTGCCACTTACTCAACTAGAAGGGCTTGGGCAGTGGTCTTCTGTTGTTCTGGGCGGCGTTGGAGGTTTTCACTGCGGGCAGTGGCGGCTGGCTCCCATTTAGCAAGGGAGAAAGCATAAAGCTGGGTTGTGTATAACAGGAATGGAACAGCGGCCTTACCAAATGATCCAGGCAGCTTACAATTTTCATGAAAAACAGTACGATTGCACATAATAGAGAAACGATGGGGCACTGTATTAGTCATTGATTCTCACTCGGATTCTTGCCCTAAATTATGTGTTGAGAATTGGTCCTCTGGGTAGAGGTATCGTGAGAGAAGTGGTTAGGCTTCCTTCTCACTATTGCATATGAGAGGCTGTGCGAGGAAGTGTGTATTCCTCATCATGGGTGACGTGACTGCGATTGGGTATTCATATACCGTTCTTGTTTCGCTTGGCTAGCTAGAGAACTTAATCAACAATCTTCCGCCGCACAACCAAAAACGTTCAATTCGTGACATTATGCGGAGAAACATGCTTCAGTACTCAGTAGAAACTCGAATACTCAGAATGACGTTAAATGTTAATTCTAGTTCCTGAGCGCACTGCGCATCTCTCTTCACGACAAAGCCCCCGAACTGACATACTCGAGTACCTCCCGATGCGAGTTTAATCATAGAAACCCTCCGAGCCCAAACAGCTCCCTCCTCCCACACCTCCCACACGACACTCCCACTCAGGACCCTAATAATCCAAGATGCCGGTCTCAAAACTTGGGAGAATTATCATACCGCCACGCGGACCACTCGCTACCCCTTCTTGTGCTCCAGAGCCCATGGGGCCGATGCTGGAAGTTTTTAAATTTGCTTACTAGATCTGCTTGCATTTACTAATACCGGAGCTTAATCAAAAAGTTCCAGCACCGCTGCTGGTGATCAGAAGGCACGGAATCGGAGTGCAATGGGCCGGGAGATGACAACTCTTAAGAAAGTTAAAAAGCGCCTTATCCTACTTTTACGGAATGTTTTACTAATTACTTATTAGGAAATTTGCAATCTATAAAGCCGAACTATCACACCTTCGAGAGGCAATGGACCTGCGTTTCGAACAGGTTCGGGAAGATATCTGATGCCTACAGTAGGAGTAGTGGGGCGAGGGTTGAGAGGCCGAAGCGCTAGTTTGTTTCCTCTCTTCATTCCACATCTTTTTGAGTCTTGATGGAGATCTGCTGCTGATTTCTGCCCCATTCTAAAAAGCACTACCGAAGCTAGGCTGTTCCATTGGTAGAAGGTCTCATCTGAGGTGGGGTACAATCCCTATGCTCTCCGGGATAGATGCAACCACTATCCTCCACTCTGTTATAGATGTATCTCACTTCTTCAGCATGCGCGAGGGAGGATCTGAGGATGGAGAAGTCGTAGGCGGCATTTGCCTCGCTGCTAGGCTCTATTAATGGTGAGTGATGGGTTGTGATTGGGAAAGGGAGGGTAAGGTGAGGAGACCTAGAATTTGTCGGAAATTGCGTCGTAGAATTTGCTAGGCAAGGTATTCTCATTTCGGCAGCCTGCTGAATTCTCATTGTGTCCTCGCATGTACCCTCACTTAACAGAGCTTTCCGGCCGAGGAGAGGTTGCCAGCGTTTCAACTACCGAGGGGATTGTGTATAAATGCCCGATACGCGGATCTGGGATATTGGCTTATGCTAACGGACTTGATAGAATTGTCATAATGAAGGGGGAATGTGTACTGGGATTGAGGAAAAGATATGGGCGTAGCAGCACGATACGGCTTCTCAGACTTTTCTTTCCCATGGAAGTGTACTTCCTCCTTCTCAGGCTCCGGCTACCGCCGGCAGGGGCAGCATTGAGCGTTTGTTTTCGCGGGGCGAATAAGCAGATTTGCGAGATCCAATTTCTCGTTGATAGTCGCCGCAGAGTGAATTGCGGTTATGAAGCCTTCATGATTGGAATATTTAGCTGAGGGTGGTTTTTTTTTTCAGATTGTTTTACGGGATCCCCGTAGTCTATCGATTTTAGTAGATGCCACCATGAGGAACTACCCCCAGCAATTTAACATGAGGCCAGGCAGAGAGAGGCAAGAAGGCAAATTAAGATTTCTTATATAGGCTACTTATATTATACAACTACACAATATCAATTCTAGACGATCAAATGAGCAGAACAAACCAACCGACAGACAAAACAAGCAAGCCCGATGCCCTCACACTTCACTACAAAGCCCAAGGCTGCACCATCGTAGATTTTAAGAAAAGAAAAACGTCCCCGCCGGGAAGCTCAAGCCCGCGTGTCCAGGTGCACCATCGCTGCCGCCATCATCTGCCAGCGAACCCGCCACCACTGCTGGTTGGGTGGATCTAAAGACAGCCTCAGAAGCATCAAATTGGGGAGTCGATGAGTTGTCCCCCATCCTCCTCAGCCATTGCCACAAGTTCCGAAGATCGCTCCGACTCTAATGTGCAACCCCTCCGACCTCCTCCACTTCACCCCGCGCCCTACCAAACAGTGGAAGTGAAACGATCGCGAAGCCCTACCAACGGCAATGCCTAGAATCCTGTCCCCGCACACGACCACGACCGCATTCAAGGACCCCTTGCTCATCCGCGCGAAGGATCCCCTGTAGAGATCGAAGAGAGTAAGATCGAGGAGACGGTCGGTACAGTGCTGCTTGAGGAGATGAGAAAGAAGTTGGAGAAAGGGCGGGTAAAGGAGGCTGAGTCCAAGGACGGTGGTGAGCTGGCGAGGAAAGCTTTGGAGCCTGAGGAGAGGCTTAGGAAGATGATACGGGGAGGGATGATTAAATTGTTCGATGCGGTCAGAGCTGCAGATATTAAGGGTGAGGGGAGGAACAGGGTTGTGAAGAGGGAGGAGAAAGGTATGATATATCCTTCGCATATGGGCGTTGGGATCTGGACAAATTGCTAATGGGATGTTATAGTTACGGAAATTTCAAGAAGGGCTTCTCAGGTCTCATCCAGTCAGGTGGGAAATGACCACTTCCGAGGGTTTACTTCCAACTAGAGTACATACAAACGACCGATGCACTGCGCTTGCCATCCATATTTACAAATCTGTAAGTATATAAAAAGTTTATGTCTCATTATCTGGGGGGACAGAAGCCACTAAAAAAGGTCAGATTACGGATGTTTTCGCTTTTGATTAGACAGATGTGGCACGGAGCGGGTAGAGTGAAAAGGCTAGGAATGGAGTCAGTGGCAGCGGGGATAGAGAGAGTGTAACACAGTTGGTTCAGAGTGGGAACAAGGGAAGGGGAAATATCAGGTTAAACTAATGAGAAGAAAGTGAGAGAAGCGACATTAACAGAAGTGAGGACAGGGGTGAATGGAAGTAGGGATAAGGGCCACAGTTAGATGAAGGAGATTGTTGTAGGATGGCCCTAGCAAGCCATTGGAATTTAGAGGCTGGTATGCTGGAAGTCTAGGAGGTGCACCCGATGACCTAGTATATTTTTGTATGGAGATCCTGGGGTCGGCGAGGGTTAGGTTCGATAACAAGGGCCCGGCTCGAAGAATGGAAACAAGAGGGAAAGCGCTGATAAGCATCCATATTGGCGCATTAGTGATAGGCGGTGAGCGCGGTCAGGTCGGACGACATAATGCATAATGTAGCCATTGTGTGTTTTTACTTTGACTTGGCTGCACAAAAGGAGCAATCATCAACGGATGGGCTGGGCGTCCAACTCTAGCGACTATAAGCTAGCTAATATTAGAAATCAGTTAATTCTTCTCGGCATGATAGTTTCTTTTGTTTTATGTAAGTGCAGAAACATGGGAAATATGTTTCTATTCGTGGATGGCAAGGGGCATGGACTGTTAAAGGAACCCATGATGGCAAAAGGAGATGAAGGAGGAACAAGAGTTTGGCATTGGATCAAAGGCGTAGTCTAATAGAGCAAGAGCCTTTGCGATGTTTGCTTTCGCTTAGAGGTTACGCAGAATTCGCAATCAAGTCACCTTTCCTAATCTAATCCACGACCTTTTACCCAAGACGAACCGTGAGAAAAGAAAAAAGATCCAACCGAGAAGAAAGCCCAACCTCAGTTGTCCCACTATCTATTTACAGGTAGTCCTCCTCTTGCTATACACATCCCAATTTCTTTCGTCCTTTGACCGTTGTGGTCGTGTTCCAGTTCGGCGGTGGAAAGAAAAGAGAGAGAAGTGAAAGATTGCTGTCTACATAGATTCGCCCTCATTCCTGTCTGCCGAGCCTGAGATAACAACCCCACCTGCTATCAACGTGACCTATTCGGCTCAAGCTGGGGACAGGCGTTGCATATTTTCTCTCCCGAGCAAAGAGCTATAATCAATCGTCTTCCATGTTCTATCCAATGATCCCCTTCTAGCTAAAAATATTCTAACTAAACAAAGACAAGATTTATCAGCAACAGTACCGGTATCATCTCTCGTTTCCATTTTTCGATATTACTCCTGGTAGAGCACACTCCTAAAAATGGCTGTAATATAAAAATACGGAAATAAAACCTCCAATGCCACTACAACACGCTAGAGCTTCAACAATTGAACATCCCCCTTAGACGCCGGAGTTGCTTTTGGTGTTTTTTTTCAGGTACCGCGGGTCTGCCGCGGTCGGTTTTCGCAGTGCTTTTTTCCCGCCTATCAGACGGGGAAGGCTGCTTTGGGAGGTGAGAGATGCAGGATTTCTAAGCCTAAGATCTCTCTGCCCCCCCTTGGATGGTGGTTCCCGGAGCTCTAACCTAGTCTCTCTCGCCCCCTGTTAGCTCCAAATACCTTCTAATTAGCCAGTAATCAGCGCTGTCATCATTTCTCCTCCTTTAGTTTGACAACCTCAGATGGATTTCCTACGGGATGCGCGGGTGGTACATCTTAGATGTACTGGTTGAGTTGGCTTACCTAGGAAATGTAATTCCTTTGGGCGGCATATCCCTGGATGAACTGTTCCTGGGAAGGGCATCTGACGCCTATAACAGTATGGTATTGTTGAGACTTCCTTGCTTAAAGTTTTTTTGCACTCAATGTATACTTGAGGCGCTTTAGGCACCCAAGAGAGTACAACGGGTACAGTACTGTTGCGGATAAATTTAGTCTTTGCTTAACTCCAATATTCTTAGCTAGCTAGAGCAGATTTGATGGTATCTGATAGTTCTGTACTTGGGGGAAGTTCGCTGTAGCTTTTAATTATTCACTGGAAGTAGAGGTCATGTTCGTTGTCCAAATGGGGAAGGTCTTGGCAGACAGGGGGTGAAGCCTATGTAAGGTAACCTCTTCTCACCTTTCCTTCTTTTCTTTCTGTAACCACCGACGACTGAACAACCCCGGGCCACCACGTCGGGCAACGGAAATTGTGGAAGCGATCCACAAGAGGTGGAACTCCTGCGAATAGTTAGTCAGACAACCAGAATAGGTTGGGCTTTTTCTTCACTTGTGTTTTCGTTGGTCTTGAGATTTTCTGTGGTGAAGGTTCGCGAACTAGTTAGGCAATTTGAATTAATACTGAACTCTGTGATTTGTCTTCTGTGTGTGGTTTGTGTTAGTGATTGATCGTGATTTGAAGTTACTTCTCTCGCCGGCAAGTAGATACAACCATACCCGAATATTTTGTTTTTCAGTACGCAAACACCCCAGATAAATTCAACCCTGCTGTCAAGAACGAACCAGACACCGAATATCCAACGAAGTCCCGAATGAACCGTATCATACAAACGAGTTATACAAACCCATTCAAGACATCGAACATCTGGAGCCTCCGAGCAGACAACGGGAAAACCCAGCCAGCGGTGGGAAAAAAAATACCCGAGTGATAGCTCGTGATAAGGGGGGATTTCAAGAGCTTGATACTTACTGCAACGGGTAATGAGTCCATTCCACCTTACACCCCCCCCCTCCACCATCCCAATCCTAATAGAGCTTATAATGGACACCTTACCTCACGACAACAGCGCACCAGAGGCGAACCCGGACCTGGAGGTAAAGCTCGTTTAGACATCGTGCACCCCTTCCGGGCCTGCTTGAGCAAAACCCTCGGAAGATGCTACGCGTAGGGGTTAGATATTCTGCTCTGATTTATATGCTTTGGCGGGAACGGGGGATGGAGAACGGCTGCTTGCCCGCTATCATGGATAGATGGAGAGATCATAGCTTAATAATTAGGTTCTGGTGGCTTAATTAGCAGGGGTGTGTAATGTGTAATTTCTACGTCTGACTTAGTGCCCTATCGACTCGAACTTAACTTGTCGGAGGGTGATCCGATTATCGCGGGTTTGGGAGGGGAAGTTCACATACCTAATTTGCCAGATAGGATGTGATAGAGATTTGAACAGAGGGATATGTGAGAGAAAGAGACAGGCGGAGTGGTGCTTATATTTTAGCGGACTATTGCTAATCCGTGCTCCATTCACTATCCCATTGTCCACTGCTCGCAAAGAATGAAAATAACCGCAACAAAAACAGTATAGTCTTTTATGCGAAACAAACTCAAGTTGTATTACCACTACAAAGCACCTACTAGAAAGGAAAAATATAGAGCGACCTCTAGAGCTAACTTTGTCTAACCGCCTATCTACCGACTACACTCCCGACATCCGAATCCTCCCTCAACACTGTCTTAACCTCTTCTTCACCAATCAAGAACCTAACTCACCCCGCGGCATTGCCTCGTTTTTCCACACTGAGAACCCCAGATTCGACCACTCTATTGACCTCAGCCTGTATACCGCCAACTCTTGACATATCCAAGTTCTTCCTCCACAACCCCCCTTATTCTAGCGATCTTTTCCCTCCCATCAAGGACATCGCGGAGAACACATTTGTCGCCCCGATGGCCCGCTACCGAGTAACCGGGCAAATGTGAATATCCTGGAAGAAAGGGAGGTGGTTTTTAGGAACATTTGTAAAAGGGAAGTGGTAGCTTCTTGGATTGCATGTTTGACAACAACAATGGTTAGTCTCCCACCAGCTTTGAGCTCGCCGCTGCCACGTGATGGGTAGGGATGCCTCCTCCTTGCCGCCTGGATGGTGAAGAGCGAGCTTGCTTATCGCCTTTTTTGGATGAGTATTCGACAATCTTCACCACGGACCTGATTATATCTAAGGCTCTTCTGGAATTGCCGGGCCGGGCGGCGGCTTTTCTACTAGTGAATTGAGTTGCATTTGGGTCTGCAATGTTGGCTTGAACACCGCTCAGGCGGGGTTGAGCGATCGTCATTGGTTGTGAACGTGTGTAGCCAGGAAATATTATTCTGGTAAGACCTGTTAAACAAACTTAGCCGGATTTCCAAATGGTTAGGGGTGAGTGTGCTAACCTAATAGTAATGAGATTTTATTGCTCAAGATTCTCTCGGGCAAGGATTGGCAACCAGCTAAACAATAAGCCTGGAGTACTATACCCCCTGGCCAGTTGAAAAAAAATGCACTTGACATCTTGACTTCATGTAACCAATTGATTGAGTTCATTTATAAAGACCACACAAGGAACCCTTGAAGGATTGGGGGCTGAGCTCTGACTCTAAAAACCTTAAGGCTTGTGAGAGGCTTAAACATTCACCTTTGATCGCCTCACAAAGGGAATACGCCTGGTGGGTATCCGTGACCTTCATCCCATGGATCGGGAGAGAGGTAAATTTGTCCAATCCTTCGAAGGTCGCCGGGTACTGCAGCTGTGGAATAACCTCACAGACTTCAGCAATTTTTCCAGTCCCAGGAGTTCCGGAGATGCTAAATGCATGATCAAGTTCCCTCCGCAATAGCGGAGGAGAGATGAGTATAGACTTCTGTAAGCTCAGTCTGGCGGCAAGACAAAATCGGCGGAAGGGTGGACACCTGCAACCCCTGGTGTGCAAGTGCATAAGGGTTGACAAATGAGTACCGGGAACAGTGTACGAGTTGAAAGAGGAGCAAGCAAAGAGCAGAGGTTTCTTCACCACTATTCCGGAAAAATGTTAGCAAATTATCCCGGCAAATCGGCAGATTATCTAACCTGTTATGTGTACGAGTAGTGTATTTCTTTAAGAGGGTCTCAGGAGTCCCTCTTGTTTGAGTGTAACAGTAGATGTCTTCCTTTTGTTACTCGGGGTGTGTGGAGATTTTGTCGGTCCGCTTAAATTCGGATTATTCTCCATGACATCGTCTAACTCTGCAATTTCACTTTCATCTCTGAAATGCTTACGTATATCGGTAGTATACACCGGGGTTCAGGTAACTGAGAAGCTATTCTGGATGGAGGAAGCCACGCTGGCAGCTACGTTTCATCTCGAAGCCGACTGTATCAGAGTCATTATGATACCTACCGAGCTCATACACCCAGATTAAGAGGAAGACCGGTCATACCAAAAATAGCACCTCTTTCACCAGCTATAAAACCTAAGGCAACCCCCATCCCTTTAAAAACAAAGAACACTTCCCCACTGCCAATTAGAATACCTCTCTCGACTCTCAATTCTGATCTTCGACCGACCCGGTATAAACCAACCCCGATTCATCCCATGAAACCTACTTTTGGCCTTCGAGAACTGCAACGGCAGAAGATATTCGAACTTCTAGAAATATTGGAAGATGATCTGATTTTTGAAAACATTTCAGTAAAGGAGGCACGAAATTGGAAGTACGAAAACGAGGAACTAGCAGAAGACAAGCTTATACGATATGAGTACAACTTTCTCGCTAAGCGTTTCATTTTAAAATGCAATCCAACTGCGACACACCACTCCCTTCAATCCTTCTTCCTACAAACTGTGTATGGCTTCCTTGCCGAAAATGTGGGATCGTCAAACTCCCATAAGTTAGCTACAGTTGGTTGCAGAACTTGTATGTAATGAACAAATCCTTTTCAGAATCTGGCTAACTGTGTTCAGATTTTGTTGGATTCCCTGGTGACTGGAGTGGTGCATCGGTAAAGGCTCCTGATGCGTACATCAAATTACATGGCGCCAGGTTTCCTGCTGTGGTCTGTGAGGCTGGATGGACAGAGCGCTCGGGGAAAATGATGGATGATGCAAGACTATGGCTCCTCTGCACTGGAGGGGAGACAAAAATTGTTATCATGTTGTCTTTTACTGAAACTAAAACAAGGAGTAACCCAGTGGCAGAGTCTGAGTCCGAAAATGACACTACCGATAGGGACAGCCAAACTGAAGAGCAAAAGGTCATAGGTGCTATAGATGAATCAACAAAGACAATCGATTTAGCTCAAACACTACAAGACCTCAATGAGCAAGCTAAGCTACGCACCCCTTTAATTGGAGAGTTAAAGGCAACTTTGCATATTTATCGCGCATCAGAAGACCATAAAGACATTGTTGAATCATTCACCACGACTGTTCTGCCAGCACCACCAGTTGATTTTACCGGATCACGCGAGTTTCAAATAACCTTGTCTGATATCTTCGGAAGTGGTGTTCCAGAAGGTATGGATCCAATGGATCCCATAACCTTTGGTTTGCAGTTTCTTGAGATGGGGGTTGCAGAATCGCTATCACACACCACATGGTTAAGAGCTCATCGACTGGCGGAGAAGCTAATGAAAGAGGCGGGAGTATGGGTAGAAAAAGGCACATTCGTACAGCATAAGCGCCGGAGGCTGGATTGATTGAGGGAACAATGTTCTCAATGGGGCAGTCCATCTGTCCTGGGCCAGGACCAGGACGGACAACATTGTGTCGTCCCCCGTCGCCCCCCGTCGTCCGCTGTGGTTACAAGTACCTGCAGTACCCCACCGTCCCCCGCTATTTTCTGCTATTTTCCGTTGTTTTCCGCCGTCCCCCGCCGTCCCCCACCACCCCCGACCGTTCTACGAAGACACCTGCCGTCCCCTACCCGAAATTGTCTCACATTGTGGGGCTCATCGTGCTTCATAATGGCGACCGTCCTGCAAGTTCACGGACGAGGATGGACTGCATTGTGCCGTCCCTTCTCATGCGGGATTCTTGGTACTCACCCTGCCGGGCCCTACCGGGGCCCTACCGGGGCCCTGGATGGTTGCGAACACTGTGAGGGAATCAAAATAACCTGCTTTGTTTGAATGAATGAGAGACAGTATTGCTATGAAGGCATAATTGTAATTCTTTTCATTATGCCTTGTTTTATGTTTGCTCGTGTCCCCATAAATCCTGTCTGTTCTACTTCCTGTCTGTGCTTTATCTGTTACTGCGAGGGCATTAAGCTATGTGTTTCTTTGGTTTGGCTCTGGCCTAGTAGGTTGGACTTTGTAGAACCGGTGGATATGAGGCAGTGGTAACACGATGAAGAACTTGTGATATGGGGGTGTTAATAGCCCAATGTGGGAGATTGTTATAGGGAGCCTGAGGCACTTGTAGAGCATTTGTTGTATTAAAGATGGCGAAGGTTGAAGTGATAAGGGGAAGCGCAATGAGGCTGCAGGAACAATTAACACCTTGAAGGAGGACTTTAGCCAACCAAATTTTCTGTTTAACAGCCTGCAAATTTTAATCGCATCCCTGTCATCAAAGATTATATGTAAGCAAGAAAAGAACCCTACAATCCCCAAGTGAGATCCTGTGACTCCAAAAAACAGAAGGGGAGTGGGGTAACCAACCAAATCCTTCTCTTAGTATTTCCAACCCTTTTTGTCAAGTAGGGGGGGGGCATCCCTGACAAATTTTGGGGGGGTGAACAGTGAACTAAGGATATAGTCACTTGGGTATGTAAGCAACAGAGCGCGCGAGGGGAATAGATTAGTATCTAGCGAAGGAAAGAAAAAAGACGATATGGATGAGCGATATCATGAAAGGGAGGACGAACAATAGGGTCTCTTATGGAGATAGAGTCGGCCAAAGTTAGAAAGACAGAAAAGAGGCGACGGAAAAGAAATGTAGGAAATCCTCCACTGTCTAGCGTCTCGAAAAATACCGATACTAATTGAGTGTCTTAGTAGATAGCTTGTTCTAGTCTGTTCGATATCCAACATTTCATGTTTCCACTAAATAAGTCAAACGGGGGAAAGATTTTCAAAACACCCGACTGTTCCAGTGAGAGCGAGAAACGCTAGGGGCAGGCATAGTCAGTTTGAACAATTCCTTCCGACCAAATTTTCTCGGCTGCTTGGGTGGCCGCCTGTAATGATTGCTAGCATGACACCTTGCACTGTCCCGTGGGACTTTGTTGCCGCCACTTGTCCGTAATCTCTCTCAACAATCATAATACAATACCAGAAAAGTAAAATCATGACTATCATACGTGCGTCAATACACTCATCCTCCCAGTGCAGGATCCTCCGCAATTTCCACATCTCGGTCCATGATCTCTTCTCGTCTTCCACCGTCTTACACACACCCCTCTGGTCGAAGGGACCAATGTGAGAGGACCAGTAAAGGGGTAGGAAGCTCCAGGAAACGAAAAGAAAGGAAAATATTGGTGTCTGTTGATTTTTTCCCTCCCCCTCCTCATCATCGTACTAGCTAACTGTCTATATATACACAATCCGGGAGAGCATCATCGCCAATCACTCTTCTCACTCCACTCAACACAAGGGATATGTACAAGTAATCAGCACGTAATCAGCTCTAGCACCTCCACACTGCGAAGTACAGCCGAGGACGGTGAAGGATAGTGGGGGATAGTGGGGGATGGCAGGGCTGTAGGTGACAGCAAGGATGGCAATCGGAGACATTTTCCATTGGGCACTGCGGGGTCCCTGGTTGTTGTAGCGGTGGGTAATAAGCCAAGTTTGGAAAAAGACCGGACAGGAAGACATGAAGTCGCCCACCGCTGTTCTCATTTAAAATAGACGGACTACCCTATTGAGAACACTTGCAAGTAGTAGTTTCACAACTCCCTCATGCCCATTTCGAGCAGCGCACCATAGACTGGTGTTTTGCTATCAATCTCTCGTTTGTCAGGATTAACATCGATCTGTGAGAGCAGTTGTTTCACCACCTGCTTATGCCGATTCCAGAGCTGCCAGGAGCGGTGTTACTCTCATAGAGGTCGTAGATGTAAGACAAAGACATACCAAGACCGGAAGTGCAGGAGAGACATAGTGAATCTGCGAAATACGATTTATGGGTGAAAATACTTTAACAAGGATGGAGGTTCCAAAAGCCGCTCTTCCATCATTTCCCCTACCGGTTCTTCAACCCCAACATTTTGCATAATTTCAAAATACTGTGTTATCTGAGGATGATGGAGACAGACATGTGCATTATGGAGGAGTGCAACAACTCTAAACTGCACTCCAACTGGCTGTAGTAGATGTTTCTGATTTTTAACATAGTTGAGAAATCCGAACATATTTACCATCTCCTTAAATGCCCATTCCACCACGATGCATAACCGTGACATTGCTTGATTCCATTGTTTCTGATCCTGAGTAATCTGTGCGCCTTGATAGGGTGAGAGAAGAAAGTTGCTAATACTGTAGGCAGGATCGCCGTATACTTGGAGGGGAGTTCCATCAGGAGTATGTGCGTAGTGCTGCAAAATTGCCGGTAAATTGGAATCCTTCCACAAGAAAGCATCATTTCTTCACCCATCTACAGGGCCAAACAGATGGCTTATCAGGCCATCTGGGGTGACGATAGCATGATACTTTAAACAATGCTTCCTCTTCCACCCATTGTAACATGTCCGCTGTCGTCAAGTGGGGCGTGCAATTGCTCGAATCGTTCCATCAACAAATCCCCATACTGTCTCTATCAGAGCTCCCTTTCATTCGATAGTTCTTGCATATTCCGCTAACCTCTCTGCAGTTAATCTTATATGATCCCATTCCAGAAGATGCTTCCACTTCGAATGAATGAATAACTGAGCAGTTGTGCTGATTCGAGAAATTCGCTCAACCGACCATCCAAACTTCATAGCCAGATCACTAAGTCGATTTGGATACGCTAGGCGGGCAAGTAACATACACAGGGCTGTTCGTCCCTCCTCCACAATGAGGTTATCCGCACTCACTCTCTCCGGAAGCTGCAAGGATTGGACGATCTCTTCCACCTCACTTTTTCCGAACCTTTCCTCGTGTAAGCTTTCAAGTTCATTTACTAATGCTTTTTCACCCGCACATTCTATCTCTCTTTTTTCTCCTCCTTTCTTTAGTTATATTTGAGAACTTACTGAAATAAATTCAGCCATTCTTCCTCTTCAAGTATGTCCAATTGTATTCTTCCTCCCTCCCGCAAAGCACCCCTATTTCACCTGTTGTCCCGAACTACAGCACCGCGCAATCGACGCATCACAACTAATCGTCTGACATTCTGCCTGTATAGCACTCTAGCAGCAGGCATTGATGCAGTAAGGATTGCTCATGAAGGATTAGATATAGGGTTATCGGCCGTGCATTATATCTCTACCGAAACTTCCGCTGATCTATCATACCTCTCTTGCAATTACCCTACCGCCAAGATACCTGGACCTGTTACGCAAACTCTTTTTTGCACCTAGGTCTAGTTTCCGTCAACCTAGACCTAGGTCTGTGAACGCAAACTCTCTAATGCGATATTACCCTACTCTATGATACGGTACTTGAATTCAAATCCCACCTTCCAGCTACCGAGCCATCATACCTACACCTACTGCGCAAACTCATCTTTAGACCTAGGTCCATTTCCTATTAACTGCCATCTAGGTCTCCATGCGCAAACTCTCTAATATTATCACACCAGTCAAGAAATAATGTTCCTCCTGTTTTTGCGTTATAGAGTTGAGCGCCGCTAGTAGCAGATACCACTAATAGTAAATTTAATGATAAAATAGATATAATGTAGCCCAAAAATCTCTTATAAATATACAAATTCGTCCATGCGCTTTGTCCGAGCAGTTGCCCCACAAAACTACTGCGCCAAGGCCCCCAACTTCATCAATACAGGTGCTAAAAACAATTTCCCATTACCCGCCTCACCAACGCTCCCCTTCCGGCTCCCCCCATCATCTATGTACTCCGAATTAGCAACACTACATTTCCTCGTAATCCTCTTCTCATGCCACATTAACTCCCAAAATGTCCGCGTCTGCTCCTCCTCGCTCCTCTCGAATATCTTCAGCCCCTTGCCCGAGCAGAGGTACATTATCAGCAAAACTAGTCCCTGCGCCGACAATCCCAAGATGACGATTATCGGCCACTTTCTCCGAACTGCATCTGACAGTGCTTTTGGCTGGACGATTTCAATGAAGGCTGGGCCTGGGCGAGGCAATGAGAAGTAATTAGACCAGCAGAAGCAGCTATTGTAGAACCCTACGAAAGCGGCTAGTACGAAGCCGACTTGCATTATCGCGAGGATCAGGTCCTTCGCGATGACCAGGCGGAAGCGGTATTTCCCGGAGAAAAATTTGCTAGTGAGTTTTGTGAAAAGTGCACTCACAATCCAGGTTAGGCAGAAGATGATTTGCGTTATCGAACGACATCCAGGTCCTATAGGGGGGTGCAACCAGCTGAGTGTAATGGCTGTTTGGGTAGCGATGATGATGGGGACGCAGGATAAGAGTAGGAGGAGCCAATTTGGTCTGTTCCAGGAGTGCGCCTGCCTGGTTTCCAGTGTGCCTGGGCGGGGGAATTTCAGGCTCGTGTCATGACGGAAACTGTAGCTTCCGAAGAAGCTGAACGACTCTTCCAATGTTGTATGGCTCTTAAGTCTAAGGGGGCCCGGGAGCGGAAGTCTAGCGATTGAGGGGTATAAAACATCAGCTGGGTCTGCAATCACCCAGTCCTCTCCTAATTCATCTTTTATTTCCCTCAGCACACGTCTTCCGGTTCGCGTGCTAGAGAATCCACCAACACTGGCGCTTATCACCACTGCTGGAATAAGCCATGAGTAAAGGATAGCGAATGCTATAGTATGGGCTGTGCGGTTGGATGCTCCGGTTTCAAGTGTTTTTAGAAATGCGCTAGCGACACCAACGATATATCCGCCTACCGCTAGCCAGGTTCGAAGGGAATCGTTCGCCCGGGAATCAGACAGTTTATGGGCAGCCTCCCTGCAAGCGGCGATAAAGTTTGTCCTTTTTTCGCCCTCCAGTCCATCAAATAACCTTAGCAGTTCAGGATACGCGCGAACCGCACTGTTGTTCCATTCATCGAAGAGCACATTAACCGCAGCAATATCTCGAAGTGCTCTTCTCCGCTCTCTCTCGTTCCCGTAGAGTTTCCCCTCCCTGATCGGCGGTGGGGAATTGACCCAGAGGGCGTGTATCCTTCGTGAAACCTCAATTTTGACTAGCAGACTATACATCGTGTGTATGGGATCCCCAAACAGGTGGATTGCGATGTAGAAGCTATTGAGAGGTCCTAGGGGTGGGAATTGAAAATTTCCAACTAACACGAGGACGGGCACAAGCCATAACGCTACCCTCTTTATAATGTCCATGTTAGAATATCGATCATACCCGAGGCCGCACATCACATAGCATTGGCTAAGAGGTATACGAGTGCGATTGTCTGGAATTCTGTTTCCGAAAGAGTCCTTTTCGTAGTAGCGGGCGGGATCGAGAGGGTCAAGCCGAACTATTGTGTTATTGCAAGCATAATCGTTGAAGGAGTGGGGAGTCTCGCGGCTTGGACGCTCGAGGGGGGAGTGCCCCGGTATTGTCAGATTACGGGAAGTATCCTCTTCTGAGCTGACGAAGGCCAGACAGCACAAGAGGATGATTGATATGCTGAGGAAGTGGCACCGCGAGGGCATTCTGAAATAGTACTGAGTGGAGGTGATTCGGAAACCAATTTCTATTGCTGTTTGTCAGCAAAACTAAGCTTTCGGCTGTATATCTAGGGAAATACTGACTAACCGTGGTGGATTGAGCGAGCCCTGTGTTTGAGTTGTGTTGGATAGGATCAGTGGGCACTTATGTTCTTATAACAGCTTCCACTACCGTACAGACCCAACGACGCGACCCCCGTGTTCCAAGGGTGCTCCGAAGTTCTGTCGTTGGGATGGCAGTTGCGGTAGGATACTGTGCGCGGGTCCAATGCTCGAAATATCATAAGAAATACGACCTTGGTGTGGGTATGCAGGATGGCAGATTATCAGGGAATTGAATCCATTCCATCGCCTCTTGAGGAGCCATCGAGAACCATTAATAATTGAATATATTCATGTTACACGAGTACCCCTCAAGTACAAGCATGTTCTAAGCGAGAGTCCCCCGCCTTTGTCACACAAACCCGCCCCTCGGTCAGCCTTACTCGAGTAAACCTGGAATAGCATTAGGCAACCGAAGCCACCAGATCCCCCAGCAAAGATGTTGCTCGTTTGTGGCACAAGTACGAGTAGGCGTGCGCCGGGGTTGGATGAGCGGCAGGCTTCTCACCAGTGGAACATGCCGGTATCTTCCTACTCGCAATTAGTAACGGATGGATCCCGGGGGATTTATAATTCAAAAATGAGGGGAAACTGCAGCCCTGATGTACCAGTACCGCCTCAGAATCAAGGTAGAGAAGGAAGCTATGTGTTGTCAGCCCACACCCCACTTGCTAAGGCAGACTTCGACTTGATTTTGTATGGTATCATACTTAAGCCAAAATGGTGCGATACATGTAATTACACCCTTCTCGTTAACTAATTTATCACAATAACTCATACCACCAGGTACGGTATCTGTTGAAGCTATTTTTTCCCCTCTTTTATATTTTCTTTCTTTTCTTCCGCAGAGCCGGGAGGGACGCGGGTTGCCGACCATCCATACCTGTGACGAATGATTGCCGGTGCAGCAGCAGGAGATTTCCGAATGACTGAAAGATACTGTTCGGGAATCCACTAGGAAGAGAGTAAACTCGCCTATGTCGGTTCCAGAGGCATGTCGGGAACTCGGATACGCAGGGGAAGTATACTTCGGTACTCGGTAGAGACTCGAATACTCAGAATGATGTCAATTCTTAATTCTAGTTCCTGCGCACACTGCGTATCTCTCCTCCCAACATATCGTGCCTTTACAAAATTGACCGTACAGTACTGTACACCAGCGAATGTGAAAAACTTCGGCCATGACAGTACTCCCCATCAACCCCACTGTCATGAAAATAAAATTAAAAATAAAAATAAAAAAGGGATATAAAACATAAACACACAGTAGAATACATAGTAGAAATTAATATTTGATCAAGAGAAAAATCTCTAAGAGGTGCTGAAAATAAGGGGAGGAGGGTTGCATTGCCATTGCCTGCTATGTTTAACCTTAATTTTGTTAACGGACAATGCCTCAAGAACCGACATGCCTCCCGATGCGAGTTTATTCCTCACTATTGGGCTAGGCATAGGGAAGATATTCCCAGATACTTTCCCTAAAGGGGCTGCGATATCTATTATATTAGCCCTAACACTGATCATATTAGTAATCATCTTGATATGACGTTAGACAGGGATATCTAGCCCGAGGAGATGAGCAAAGATTTACCTGCTAATATTATAAGAATTATTTGGAAAGGGTATTTAATAAGTGAGGAGTAGTTGGCTTTTCCGCTCTATCAACCACGCACACAGGCCGATGCTTGTATGTACTGTAAAGGTTGAAGGCGTGGAAGGGAGATATGCGAACACAGCCCAAGGCATTAATGTGGGTATCCGGAACAGCGGCTATGCGCCTAGGAGCTCTGCTAGGCCTTGGGAGCCGAGATAGGATCCGCGTATCTAGATCTCGACAGCATTCCTGCATTATGGACTTCTAGCATCCTTCCCCAGCCTTTTCGTGGCCGAAGTGCCTTCACCCACGTCCGGCTGGTTCACTCTACTCTGCAGGAGAACGAGCCTTGATGCATCCACAATTCAGGCATACCAAGCAAACCTCCGTAATTGTTGGGCGAGTGCTGTGTAATAGGATCGAATAGTTTGAGGATGTTTCTCCAGCTCTTGACTCTATACCCTTGAAGATGCCCCTTCTAGAATGCGATTATTGCTACTGGGGGAAGCACACAAGAACCGGGATAACGGAGAAGGTCGAGATACTTGCGCTCAGAGTCTCCATAGGCTGGATTAGCATATATCTGCCCAATTACTATTATTGCACTATAATTAGAAGGTCGGGCCCTTACCTATATAGCCCTAGAGAACCTACGAGACCCACCGTACTTCCTGGAGTAGCATTGCGTGGGATCGTAAAGGTGGATTCTACTATATTAGAGATCAGGAAATGGGATGTTAATGTAGTCCATTTTATTGGGAGCATGGATCCGGGCCAGGCAACTGGGAGAGGGCGTGAAGAGGTTGTAAATATGCTTTCGGAACAAGGGTGTGCTAATTCCGACCGAGCGAACACCCAATATGGCCCAACGCCACTCTCGTGGGAGGCGGGGAACGGGCATAATGGGGGTTGAATCTGCTTTGGAACGGGAAGGTATCTGAACTTCCATGTCCAATGAGAAGAGCGAAACCCCACTGTCATTTGCTCTCTCCAGAGGACATGATGGTGTTTGAAGATCATACTGGAGTGGGGAAATGTCAACCCAGACTCGACAGATCATGGTGGCCGGATTGCTTTCGTGGTCGGCTAGATATATGGACGAGAGTGTAATGGAGATGCAATTCAGGGGTGATGATCCTAATACCAAATTGTAGACCTTAAGGGCAAACATGCACTTCCATCAGTAGACTGCGAAGAGGGTGAAGTGGTGCCAGGCCCTGTATCCTGGTACTAATTGGACCAAGAAGCAGAGAAATAAACAAGATTGTGAATGGTGGGTGGAGGGCTGGAATGGACTATATCGATAGGCGCTTCACTCTTCCAGTGTTTCCAACGGGCCAGGCCGTTGGTAGGCCGGCCTATAGGGTGTAGGCCGGGCCAAGGCAGGCCGCTGTAGAAGCATCCTAGGCCGATATAGGCCGAATTCCGCCGGCCTGCGAAAGCCTATCAGGCCTGATAGGCGCCTATAGGCTAGGGAATTAGGATTGAAAACAGATCGCCTTAAGGGTATCTTGATTCCCCCACCGGTTTCAAGTTTATCTTTTATTATTTTCATCTGTACCTTCGATTATTACGGAATCACACAACGAGTGATAAGCAAATATCTCAAGAATGTCTTGACAATCCAGCTCCAGAGTCATCACCACAGTTAAATCTTGCTATTCTTCCCTCCGATTCTGCTTCTTTACCAATAAT
>Ga0307509_10001300_pt1 | contig 42368 bp, 27 predicted proteins | sample 10_EM_MG_FD_202245 | JGI IMG/M metagenome (GOLD analysis project Ga0307509, IMG submission 202245) | Populus trichocarpa ectomycorrhiza microbial communities from riparian zone in the Pacific Northwest, United States - 10_EM | ecosystem: Host-associated > Plants > Roots > Unclassified | place...
CCTAGTTTCATATCGGATACTTGCTCCCCCCCCCCCCCCCCCAAGTACCATAATCATAGCATTAGCCATTTGACTCACTTGTCTTTGCTGAACTTAGACAATGTAATACGATAGAATATACGGTATTCCGGAGATGCGTTAAAAAAGCACAGGATCCAGATTTCAACTCAGCCATCATAGAATCCCATTCAGGGGAATGTTTGGTGGGTGGACTTCCCTAATACGTACAGCATGTATCCAGTCTTTCGCCCATTACTATCTTATAGACATGTAAAAGGGACACAGACAATGAGCTCAGACCCATCAACTCACAACACAGTATTCCGGGAATAACCAGTTTAACCTCTCCCCTTCCTTTTCCAAACCCGACCGATCAGTCACTGTCATACTGCACAAGAGCCGGTAAACCCTACCTGCCCACTATCAACTTATGCTCCACTCCAAGCTAACTTATCATAGGCCGCAAGACGATAAAAAGGGGTGGATGTGGGTTATCAGAGCTAATTCAGCAATGACTCCAGTCAAGATAAAGCCACCTCTATGCAACCCTCCCACAATGCTTGGAATCCACAATTGGCTTCTCGCCCATTGTCGTGTTTAATTGTTGAATCATGGATTACCGTGCCACGGGGTCTCCAGATGGATGCCTGCAGGTGAGGTTTGGTAACTATTGGTATTGAGGATCTTGTCACGATGATGGTTTGGTTGAGGATGGGATTCGCTTATTTTGGTCTGATTTAATGGGTCCTTCACCCGACCGACCATGACTTACGTCTAAGATATAGTACCGGGGGTTGTGGGTAAGTCTGGCGAAGTTCTTCTGGTTGGTGTATATATCCTGAGCAAGCAAAAAATGCTTGGCAGCAACGGCTGGATCACCAGTCCCTCATTTCAACTGCAAATAACACTGGCCGATTTGCATGACGACAACCTTAGAAAAGGTATTGCAGTTGAACCTTATGCTCTGTGTTCCATTTTTCTTTCTCTTTCCGGGTGTCATATTATTTAGTTATAAATTGCCGCTAACTACTTCATGACTTCAAATCTTCTCACACTCCAGCAGGCCTTAGCTAACTTTATATAGTACAGTATCTCTAAAATATGAGGATTGGAATCAATAGCTCACATCTTGTATTTATTCCAATCCAAGTGCTGTCATGTAAATTTCTTGAATCTGCGATTAAAATTTAATGATGTTCGCCAGACTTTTTTCCCTAACCACGTGGATGCAGGGCAGCTAGGGAGAGCCTTGCCGGCAGGTTCTGTTGCCATGCAAATTTTAGCGCATCAGCCACAGTTCGCCGTACTTTTGCTCACACCCTAGTACATAAAGAGGACAATGTACTCGTAGCCGATGGTAAGTAAAAATAATGATTATGAAAATAGTGACAGCAATTGTGACGGTATCCATGTTTCGTCATAGTATTAAGACATAAATCTTTAATATTACCTGATTCCGAATGCGCGATGGAAATGGAAGTACAGAACAGCGTTGTCGTTCTATCATGCTAAGGTGCTCCTTGGATACTTCTATGGGGCGCCGCTGCACTCCGGTATGAGACAATAGAGTTTGAGGATTGAGAAATGAAAATGCTTGTGGGGATGATCTGAACAAGGGAGGCTTACAGCTACAATACTGTATTTTGTGCATCTCGTGAGCCCCAAGGATAAGCTCTGACCTACATACCCTACCCGGCTTAAATGAGGCTCTTACCGAGTGGCTGAGCAATGCAAAGCTGTGGCATAACAAAGTGTTAACCTTGGCGTGCACGGGAGCGAAACGGCCGCATCGCCCTGCCAAAACAACTTGAATCCCCTTAGGCCCTCAAATCCATCATTATCTCCCTGCCTTCCCAGCCTCCAATCATTAGCCACTTTCCTCCGTCGCCCGTCTGTCGCCTCACAGGCCCTATATCCCCCCGACCTCCATTCTTTAATCCTCCGCGATTAGCCTCCTTATACGCTGTTTTGTTGCAAGAGTAGTCTATATTATTTTCTGCCATGGATGAAGCATATGCTTCCCCGATAGCGACGGTCACGCTTCACTCCCCTCTCTTACCAACTCTACATTTGATCTTAATTGTATGGCATCCATCTGAATCTAGTTTTCACATTCAAAGGATCCCCATCACAATCAATAGATTTACCCTTAGACGACGAGGAAGACAGACAACTGCAAGGGATATTTCTAATTTTCAAGCAGACTTTTCACAATCAAAAGTTTATTCAGCGGCGCTTGTTGCTACCTCCACCCCTAGGAACCTGTACGAGCACGACAGCGTAACAAAACCTAAGCAGAGTGGCAACGTTCGTCGGGTCTCTATGAATACCCCTCCTTCAGCATCTCCGAAATCCATATCCGCTACCGAAGTCCTTGCTCAGAGTCCAAGATTTTCATCCTTGGGTAGCGGGTTCAATTTTCCCACAGAACCATTGGGGTTGTCCTATTGGGACTCCTCTGATGCCTCATTAGCATTTTCCCCTAGGTTGCCACTGGATAAGTCTTCCAGAAGCGATGGCGATGAACCTTCGCCAAATACAGCGAATCTTACACCCTCACCCCATGTTGTTGATGTTGTTGTTGTGAAGGGTGGCAAGGGGAGAGCCAGGAATAGGAGTATTCCGGTAGGTTCTGCAAAATGAAATGCCAGAGAAAAACGCTTATTTGATCCAGGGAGGATCGGGGGAAATATTCCTGAGGAAACCCAGTATGCATCCCTCTCTATCGAAATATCCAATGCCCATCAATGCTTACCGATTATAGTGGGGGATTGCCCCTGCCACTAAGCCCAAGTGTTGCACTGTCAACCTTTTCCACCATAAACCGTCGGTCACCTTCCAGCGGCCAAAAGGAAGGAGGAGACGAGGAGACGAGGCATTCATTGGAGTAGGCCTCCGTCATTAGTGGCTTCTGATTATTAGGATATGAGCTGATGACTGGGCCCTAGCGATGATGGAAACTGTGGACATCTATGGTCCGGCTTCTCAGGATCTAAGCTTCCGACCAGAAGCTGATGTCCCGGAGACGGTTGAAACTAATCCCGAGACTCGAGGCCTGAACTTTAGCGATGACTTATACCAAGCTGATATCCCAAAACCCAAAAAAAATCCCGTCGGGGAGGACACCGAGGACATGAGCAGTGTCCCCAACGGGGCAGTCTGTCCGTCTTGATAAAATATAGTAGTCTATGTGTGATCTTAGGTAGATAAGCAGAAAAAACTACTACGAATACTTTCACTTTTTATACAACTTGCGATTCAGGACTTTCTTGGTTATTTATTTTATTATATCATACTTTATTTGCTTTTTACTATATCAACACCTGCCTCCCGCTCGAGTGATATTTCATGAACTTACAAGCGCCGCCCATGGCCAACCTCTATTAAGGCTGAGCTCGAGCCACCCAAGTGGCAACCTTTTTTTTATATAGTGATTAGAACCTCCCAATCGGCTCACTTACTTGTAAGTACTACTTTCTGTAAGTATTTCTGTGTGTTGCAGATTTTCCTTCCTTCCATGTTACCTGTCGGGAGATTAGGTGACCGCCAATGCCGTGATTTACAGTTTTCCGCGATATCGATAGTGACCGGAAAATCTGATCTCCAAAGTGTCCTGGTAGAACGCTCCCTTGTTGCCAGAAAGCGCTCTCCAACTGTGGACTGATGGAGGTTCACCGATCGTGTGCTAGTAACCTGATGAAGGTACGTCGACAATCGTATGCTCGGATGTGTTGTCGGGTGGAGAGGTTGTGGTGTCTATTCTCTATGGAGGTTGCTAGCTACGGTTCACTTTAAGTAGTAAAAACTCTGCTCATACATGTGATAGCCCTATGTCTCAGCATATGCCCTATACATCCGTTCATGCCCTAGAACATTCCTGATGTCGACACTCTGGTGTTCCTTCATACATGTGAGCATTCCCCGTGCCTCTGCAATCTCCGCTATCTCTGATCTCAGGCAATGCTCCACTACTGGGATTATTATGCCATCATGGACAAGCCAGGCACAGTACATATCTAGCTGTCGTTCTAGTCCTGCAGGCTTTCACGTGCGGGCATGGATTTGCTACGGTTTCCTAGGTGGCAGGGCCCCCCAAAAACCCATTTCCGGAGCTTGATTAGCCGCGGCGGAAGGTCCGAAAAGAGTATTGGTGTGAGGTGCATCTCTCAGGTTGAAATATTAAGCTGGGATTATTGGAAATTTGTTATGTCCCTATCACAGCTGGTTAATTAAACCAGGGTTCCAAATAGTGTGACGGGTCAAGGCCCGAAGAGAAGACCGACTGGTGAGTCAAGAAGGGAGGAGGGGACTGGACTTGACGCAAATATTTAGTCCAGTCAAGTCTCGTCTAATTGGGGATCCCTGCAAGCCTCGCTGAGTTCGCTTAGGCTGGTCGCAGATTGGCCATAGTTGGTTGCAATAGTCTAAGGGGTTCCAGATACGGAACTAATAGGGGAATTAGCCTAGATCTGTTTTCGGAAGCTTAAGTTGGCCTCACAGTTTCCCCCCCTTCCCTTCCCGTTCCCGCCTTCCCTCCCATGTATGGTGTTAGTCGCTATTTAGACATCTGCTATCTGTCCGTTGTCAGACAGAAATTAAGCAAGATTGCCGTTTACCTTCTATTTGAAGATCAAATACTAAAGGACTACCTGTACCGGTAAAATTAGCTGGCCTAAGAAGAACTGTGCTATGAATAGATTATGGTGAGGAAGCCCTCCTAGAATTTTGGACTCAATTAACAGAAGACAATACCAATGATGGTATATTAATCTCTGTGTTGGAGCACGGTGATGGCGGAGATGTCGCAGGTACGGGGAACTCTTTCATGTATAGAGAAACACCAGAGTGGGGACCTCAGGAGCGTTGTAGGGTATGAATAGATGTATAGGGCATATGCTGAGACATAGGGCTATCACATGAATGAGGAGAGTTTTTACGACTTAAGGTGAACCGTAGCCAGCAACCTCTATAGAGAATAGATGACACAACCTCACGATGCCGCAGGGATCAAAGCGGGGATTGGCACAGTCCTTTTACATAGTAATATAGAGATAGTGGATCCATGCGTCAACACATCTGAGCACACCATCTGTGACGATCCTCCATTAGCCAATACATGTGCCTGTGAGCAAAGATTCTGACGTGAACGATTGATATGAGGGCAGGTGTAAGTCTTGTCGGTGGCATTTTAACTGAAGATAATAGTTCAAGGTTAAGTAAAAGGGACCACTGCTACAAGAAAGATATACATCCATGATCATGCTGAAAAAGACAATGTGGCCCAGGTTTGAGCATAAAGCGTGCCCGAGCACACCCAAACCTTATGCTGGAGCATGATCATGGGAAGTATTAGTCTTTGCACTAACTGAAATTACAGCATGGAATATCACTAGACTTTAGTAGAGCGACCTGGTCTGGTCTAGAGAGTTCTCTGGCCATTGACCATGCAGTCGGCCTGATTCATCACCTCGGACCTGTAACAGGTTTATTCCTGTCTAACCAAAATACAATAGGACCGGCGATAGACCTGCTAGCGCTGGTGCTAAGGGAGGCTTCAAGGGACCGGTAGCTAGAAGGATAATAGTTGAAGGACAAATTGGGCTAAGGGACTCAGGGATTGCCGTTCAACCAAGTGTATTCTTGGACTGAAGGTCTGTCGAAGTCTGCTGTCTCCTGCTAGCCAGGAGACTGGTTTAAATACAAAACCCAAGAGCGATAGCCTTCCTGCAATCACGATCATTACCAGTAGCTGCCCATATACCGGAATCCTGTAATCCTGCAAGACCAAAGAAAGAAATATAGCTCAGCCTCCACTAGTGCTACATGACCATTCCATACCCGGAATCCTAAATATAAACTTCCAGCAAATCCAACTAAACATAGCAATACGATAGCATAGCCTATCTAACTCAGAGACAGTGGCAGAGCTGAAATCTAATTAAATAAACCAAATACAAAAGAACAAAACATAGGAGATCCTGCGCTGCCCGCTCCTGTGTACTATTACCGGGCCATGTAAACATGTTACATTCCCTTATTCTGAAAAAACAACTATACTTCCAAAGTCTTCGCTGCCCTCAGCGCTCTCGTCAGTGTGCCATAGGAGGCTGTTGTCATCTGTGGGGAAATAGTCCTGCTCAGAGCTGCTAGAATCATATTCCTTATCGTCATAGGGTTCCCAGAAGTTGTCTGGGCCATTGTTTGCAGTACAGGGTGTGGAGGAAACTTCCATGGGTTCCCAGGAGGCTTTAATGTAGTGGGAGGTGATCTGGGGCGTCGGTTCTGTGGGGTGGTTAGCGTCCCAGTATTCCTGTATGAGTTCCAGGGAGTGGTCGAGGTTCTCGATAGGTTCCCAGGAGTCACCTGCTCGCTCATAGCCTTTCCAGTGGACCAGGAATTCGTGCCTGTTGTGCTGTCGGCGGTAGTCGAGTATCGGCTCTGCTTCCCATTCTTCTGCAATGTCGATCTGGATGGGTGCTGGTTTGTCCATTCTGCGGGACATGAATCTATCTGGATCGTTCTCTCTGTATTCTTTAAGAGAGAAAACATGAAAGTAGGGTTTCTGGTGGGCCATTCTGTGCGGGAGGTGTAGTTTGTAGTTGTCTGTGTCAGGTAGATGGTCTAGGACCTTGAAGGGTCTGAACCAGCGTGGTTCTAGCTTCTTGGATCGTCCAGGGGAGGAGGTATAAGGCGGCCTCTAACAAGAACTCTGCTGCCATGCTTGAAGGGTTCCGTTAGGGGTTTGCGGCGTTTGTCAGCCTGGACAGTCTGGCAGAAGGTAGTATGCTTTCGGGCAATGTCTACTTCCATTCTCGTTGCTTCATGGGCGTTTAAGATATCGTCCACAGCTGGTACTTTGCTGGTGGATCTCTGGACAGGGTTGAATATCTTCCAGGGGCGTCCATAGAGGGCATGGTATGGCGAGATGCGTAGGGATTTATGGGGGACGGCATACATGGCTGCTGCAATAGCTGGGAGGGCGCCGGACCAGTTGTTCTGTTTGGGGTTAACGAAGTTCCTTATTAGCTGTTTGAGGGTACGGACCCTTTGCTCAACCTGGCCATTCATTTGGTGGTGGTATTGGGTCACAATCCAGACCTGGATACCAAAGGACTTCATCATTTGTAACTAATACTTAGAGGTAAAGCCAGAGTCCTGGTCAAGGACAATGCTGAGAGGGAGGCCGTGGACGTCGAGGATAGTACTGTTGAGTTTCTTAAAGATCTTTTCAGAGGGAGGAGCGTCCTTGAGTGGGATGAGATGTGTGTAGGAGGTAAAGCGGTTCATTATGACCATGATAGATGTAATGACATCGGATTGGTTAAAAGGGCCGGCGAAGTCTATGGCTAGGGATTGGTAGGCTACGTCCGGGTCAGGGAGGGCAAGGGATCGTCCATAGGGTAGGGTAGAGGGCTCGTTGTTAATCTGGCACTTATCACATGACCGACAGTATAGGACAAAGTCCTGGTGCATCTGTGGCCACCAGAAGAAGCAAGCCGCATAGGAGTACTATTTGTAAGCTGAGAAATGTCCATGGCCTTCATGGACAGTCTTGAGGATAAAATCACATAGGGATACCCCCTTCGCAAGAGGTCCTACCGGTATACAAAGGTTTTCGTACGCATTGGTGTTCTGGGCAACTAGAAGGCCATTGCGGATGTAATAGTGCAATTTATTATCTGTTTCCTTGACCCTGGTGTAGAGGGCATCGGTCTTAAGTGCTTCTCTAACTTGCTGGGCGAGGATACCCATAAGGTGGGAGGGGAGGGTACTTAGGAATTGATTGGCATAGGTTGCCTTATCGGAGTCATAGCCTGCTTTGCTGTAAAGGTGACTAAAGGCCGGCGAGGCCCTGGGCGGTGTGGCTAGGGTGGTGTCATTCATATGGAAGGGTGGGAGGTTTTCTGAGAGGTATGGGATATCGGGGAGCGAGGCCTGGCCTTCCTCAAGGGCTGTATTCGATAACGAAGTCCTATCCTGCTCTTTGGTCTTTGTCTTCTTACACTGCTTCCGGACCTTAGGGTCCTTTGGCCAGTAGCCTGCACCTTCTTTTTCATTTCTCTGTATTTCACATTCATCGTCAGTGCATGACATCGAGCTCATTTCTGAGTGTCGTCGTTCCATTTTACTAGAGATTGGGAGAGTTCTATTGTCACCCAAAGAGTTTCCAATGGATATCCCGCTATCATTGCTGGCTGCGCTTGATGTAGCTGGCGAGGAAGCAGAGGCCTTACGCTTCTAGGAGCGAGTTACTACATTGCTAGTAATCTCGTCCATAACGTATTCACGGCCGCAACGACTGATAGAGTCACTGCTGGTAAGGGTGGGAGAGGTTTGAGCTTCGCCTGAGTGGTACATGGCATCACCTCATTCAATGCTAAAATCGGCAGAGGAGGCGTAGCTTGTATTGATATGTAGGGGTTGGGTTGGGTCAGGTAGCCTAAGGCTGTCATAATCGATAGTGGGGTCCCTGAGACTTATATCTAGCGGCCCTGGGGTTCCCTCATGGATTCTCGGTAGGTAGTCTGCCAAGAAATTCTTTGCTCCTGGCTGGTATTCTATTTTAAAATCAAAGCGACTGATATGCGTCAGTCATCTCTGCTGTCGTCCATTGAGATTCTTTTGTGTCATGAGTTTAGTGAGACTCTTGTGGTCTGTAACCACGGTAAATTGTTTCTGTAGCAAATGGGGAGCGAATGCTTCCATAGCCTCAATGGTTGCGAGCGTTTCCTGTTGGTGTGTGGGGTAGTTGGTTTATGATAGCGTCAGCTTCCTGCTGTGGAATGCTGCAGGTCTGGCTGCATCTCTGGTTGGTCCTTGGCCTATCCAAGCGCCCGTACCTGTAGGGGATGCATCGGTAAAAAGCTATATTATATTTGGCTTATTATAGCCGATCGGTCTAAGGACTTTGTGCTTATCTGCCGCTCGCTTGACCGCTTCGAAGGCTGCTTGCTGCAGATCCGTCCATAGCCATTATGCGTTCCCACTCAGCTCTGCGAGCGGCTGTGATAGTGGCGATGTGGGGAATGAACTGCGAGATATAATCAACCATTCCATTGAATCGCTGCAGTTCTTTCTGGCTTTCTGGTCTTGTCCAGTCCATTATAGTCCAGATTTTCTCTGATGCAGGGTGGATGCCATAATTGTCTATCATATGTCCTAGGATATCGAGCTTTGTGGCAAAGAAAACACTTTTCTGGGGGTTGGCATAATAGCCGGCGTTGTGCAGCTTACTGCAGGCATTCGTAACGTCCTTGACATGCTCTTCAAAGCTGTCACTGAAGACAAAAATATCGTCAATGTAGACCCATATGTTCTTGCCTCATTCGTCATGGAATAGGTCCTCCATAGTTCTCAGAAAAATTCCAGGAGCATTCATTTCTCCTGGCATCATGACCTGGCTGGTAAAGCCGCTGAAGGGTGTCTTGATAGTGTTGTATTTCACATCATCTGGATGCACTCTGGTCTGCAAGTAGGCGTCACTGAGATCTATCTTGCTGCGGAATTGCCCTCTGGCTACGGCATTTAGTATAGTTTTTGGTTCTGGGATCTGTGTGTGATCAGCCTGGGTGTTATTATTCCTGAAGCGTAGGTCTCCCAAGGGGCGGATTCTGCCATCACTTTTTGCTTCCACCAACATTCTGGCTCCTCCGGGAAGACTGCTCCTATGGAGGATACCAGCATTTATCTGCTTGTTGATCTATGCCTTGTATTTGGTCATCAAGGCTTGTGGCGCTTTGAAAGTATCTGTCTTTAAAAGCTTCGTCGTGTCTATGAGGCTTATCCTCTGCATTATCTTGCGTACTGGTGGTTGTTCCTCTGATACTTCTTTGACAAATACCTTGGGCAATATTGCCAGCAAGTGTGGTACTTCCTGTGGCTTCGTCATGGGTGATCGAGATTCTCTAGATTTTCCGTCACAGGTAACTCGAAGTTTGTACTTGGAGAAGTAGATGCTGTTCTTTTGGCAATCGATGACTGCTCCTAGCCTTATGAGCTCGTCCATACTGATCAGGATATCATAGTCTGATACTGGCGTGACCAGCATAGGCACCTTATCGACTGTCATCTTGCATAGGTGAATCATAACCCCAACAGAGAAGTTGCTAGTTGATCGTGATCGTTTAACTGCCATCTTAAGGGTGACCGGATTCTTCCTAGATGTGTAGGGGATGTTGTGTGTTGTAACGAATTTGTTGGATATCAGGGTACCGCCAATGGTTTTTGTATCTGCGAGGGCTCTGGCGGGCTTGCCATTGATGTTGATAGTGAATTCGAGTGCCTGGAATGGCCTGTCCTTAGGCGTGCCTACTGTAGTCTTGTAGGTTCTGATAGAGCTGGTGCCATCTAGCTCTTCTGTGCTGTCTGTATCGGGCTCATATTTGCCTTCACTGCTGTCTGGGTTTTCCTCAGAGAGACGAACATCGTTGGTCTTAACTTCTTTCTTTGGGCATTCATTTGCCATGTGTCCGCTTTCGCCACAGTAGAAACAGGCTCCTTCTGCCTTGGGGCCGTCCATTTCAGCCTTACTTGCCTTGTTGGACTGGGTATAGGTCTTCTGTTTGGCCGGGGCCTTTCCTTTACCTGTGCTCCTGGGCGTTGATGTGGTAGAGGGCTTGCGGTAGGTACTCGCTTTCTTTGGTGTATGAGTCTGGCTGCTAGAAGCTTGGCTTCTATCAGTGCCTTTGTAACTGCCAGTTCTGTACATAGTAGCGTCATAGCGTTCTGCCACAGCGACCATCTGGTCCCAGGTATCTTCTGGTCTGAGCAGCGGCTCAACATTGCGGCGTAGTCTAGAGTCTATAGCGTCAAGGAATCGCTGCTTCGGTGCATAGTCTGAGATGGATCCAGCTGGAAGTGATCCTTTGAGGTCTGCTAGCTCTCCAGCTATCTTCATTATGCATGCTGGTTGTCCACCTGCTGTCTGGCGGACATTCTGCCACTTATAATAGGTGTTATCAGTGTTTGTAGAGGCTTCGAATGGCTGTTTGAAGAGGTGTGTTAACTGTTGTAGAGTGAGGTTCTCTGCTTCTGTATCTAGAGTCTGAAATGCGTTGTTTGCTTTCCCTTCTGTGTAAATGCCATAGTAGTCCGCCACTCCAGGGGAGTCATCGTTCAGTCCTGATCTCGCTAGGTACTTCTTGACTGTTCTAAGCCATTGCATGAGTTTGTCTGGTTTGAGGTCTTCTCCCCGCTAAACATGGGCGGTTTAAGGACCATAGGAGGGTGCAACCTGGCCAGACCTGGGTCTGCCATAGTGCCTGTAGGTGGGTCTGGGGCTGGAGATGGTGGATCTGGTCGTTCAGGGTGCTCTCGGGCGCTCTGGGATCTTGAGGGTCTTTCTGGTGTCTCTGGGATGAATGTACCGGGTAGTGATTGCTCTCTATGCTCTCGGGAGAGCACTCTAGTAGGTGTCTGACTTCCAAAGACTCCTAGAATGCTGGGTGCTTGCCACCTGCTTGTACTGGAGCGTTCTGGTGGGCCTTCAGTTTCTGAAGTTTGCTGTGATGCTGCTCTTGCGGTTGGTCTTTCCTCAAGCTGCCGGGGTTCTCGTTGAATGAGTTCCTCAGATGTGAGGTCGTGGTCTTCATCTGAATCTGGATCTAGATCTCCTAGATGGATGTGACTGGTTCTTGCTGGTGTATCTGCTGAGCCTGGCATGGGCCCAGGGGTTGGTTCTTGTGTGGTTGGCTCTGGGGTCTGGTCTGTGGGTTCTACGGAAGGATGCTTGTAGGCCCTACCGGACCTAGTAACACTTCTGCTCCTACGTTCTGCTATTGCGAATGTAGCACCTGATCCGGGAGTTCCTTTCCATGCCGCTCCGGCTTCTAACTAGTTATCAAAATACTGGGAGGGTGATCAATCCTACCAGGCTGTTCCCAATCCGGAGAACAAAGAGTTTTCACCTGCTGTAGGCAAAAAGAATGTAACAGGTTTATTCCTGTATAACGAAAATACAAGAGGAGTGGGGATAGACCTGCTAGCGCTGGTGCGAAAGGAGTCTTCAAGGGACCAGTAGCTAGAAGTATAATAGTTGAAGGACAAATTGGACTCAGGGACTCAGGGATTGCCGTTCAACCAAGCGTATTCGTAGACTGAAGGTCTGTCGAAGTCTGCTGTCTCCTGCTAGCCAGGAGACTGGTTTAGATACAATTCCCAAGAGTGATAGCCTTCCTACAATCACGATCATTACCAGTAGCTGCGCACATACCGGAATCCTCTAATCCTGCAAGGCCAAAGAAAGAAACATAGCTCAGCCCCCACCAGTGCTACATGACCATTTCATACCCGGAATCCTAAATATAAACTTCCAGCAAAGCAAACCAAACATAGCAATACAATAGCATAGCCTATCTGACTCAGAGACAGTGGCGGAGTTGAAATCAAATCAAATAAACCAAATATAAATCAACTAAACATAGGAGATCCTGCACTGCCCACTCCTGTGTACCGTTACCGGGACATGTACTCATGTTACAAGTCCTGATTTGCAATTTGCGTTCTAGCGTCAGGTGCGTCAGACCCACAGAACCTAGAGAACGCAAGGTATTATTTTTGCTGATGCCTTCCTGGCCACGCATCCCTCCTGTCCTGCCGGTTTCCTTACCTCAACTCTCCCTATTATTTTGCCATCGGCCATGTATTCAAGCCATTCTTCAGGTTCCCTAAGAAATCCTGGCATGGATTATGACACATATTGCTTTTGTGTATGGGTGTATTGATTGACATAGATTTCCGAGCAAGTATGAAAGCTTTACAAATCGACTATGGTTGAACGGCGAATAATGGGGGCGAGTGATCGGTCGTGAAACGAAACGAAAAACGCCAAGGCAAAAGGTAATACAATCGCACACTGAAGCGGGAAAAGTTTTCTCTTCAACACCACCCTCACGATGCTCACTAACTAACATAACTAACAGCGAAAACAGAAGTATATAGGAAAAACAACAATATCTTCCATCCACCCACTGAGTCCAATCCTCCCATCGATCGTCATACTGATCCACACACTTCCATGCTTACTGCCGTTTCCATACCAGCCCCCAGACCGTCCATGCTCGCCCCTGCTCTTCTACGCAGGTCTCCCTTATCTCCCGTGAAGAACAATCATGCTGACAAAGGAAAGAACAAAGAAAACTCTTCCAGGCTCTATAGCCTACTCGCATTTGAGTCGCTCGCACCAATCGCAAGTGCCTCCCCGGAGGTTTCTCGAGTGCATGCTGTGCCGATACTGAGTTTGCTGGACAAGATCTGCTTCCGGGTGTTCGCTGTCCTTCTGATTGATGTATTGATCCAGCGCGCATGTCAGATAATTCTTTGTCTGAATGATATCGAGGTAGGATAGGTGCAGGGCCGCAGGACTGATATGCGGCCGGGGTTAATATGGTGAGCCGCAATGGACCATTTCCAACAGAAAGCACACAAGGGCAAGTAACAATTATCATAAGAAAACATTAAACAAAGGAGAAAGTGTAAATAGCAACATAACTCCCTCCAACCTGATCACTATAAATATCCATTATAGAGATCCAAATCATATATTTAACCTAGTCCAACACTGTAAACTTCAAGAGCCTTCAAGGTATTTTCCCTCGAGAAAACCTTTTAAATACCATGCATTTTTGTGCATACCTTTCAGATACCATCCTTGGCCGAGACATACCATCCAAAAGGTTTCACATTGCAACAAAAAGTAAACCATTCTCAGAGTTTCAGCAGCTTCTTTAATTTTTAAATAACTCAAATAATTTTCGAAACAATTGGAAAAGTCAGAGGAAAATAACCAAAAGCCACTAGATATTTCCAGACTTTTTTCTACAATTTTTAACAATTAACTAAGACTTAGGGTGAGGTTTTTGGTGATTTTCTTAGAATTCTTGGCATAAATTACTACCCAAACACACTACTTTTAAGTGAGCACAGATTCACCCACAGAAATCCTTTCTGACAGTAAGAAAGATTAAAATTCTAACCAGTAATTAAGTTTCTTTTTCCTGTTTTCAGCTTATTTTTTCAATTTTTCTTCCCCATTTTAGGATGGGTCAAAAGTGAAGTAATTCTTTGCAAAGATTTCACTTTTTCGATGGCACATTTCCCGGGCGATGGTATCCGAAAGGTTTGCCGCTAATTGCATGGTATTTAAAAGGTTTACCCATTTTCCATCTCTTTAATATCTGACCCAATTCCAGCAAATCCGAAACCAGGCAGTGACCAGGATTTCAGGCATTGAATAGCTTCAATAACATCATCCCAGAGACCAGTGGGCCCATTGGAAATGAGCAATTTGATACAAAACGGTTTCGCTTTCCCTATTAGTAGAGTACTGTTAAAGAAGAATATAAAAACTGATAGTATACCTGCTAAAAGGTCTCTCTGGATGAGCAGACATAGCCGAAATATTGAAAATTTCTATTGCTATTCTTGCCAACTCCTTCTGATTTCTATTGCTTCTCCTGTCTAGCCAATATTGCAATAGCCCAGCAGGTCATTCTTCCTCCACCTCTTTCTAGATAAACTGATCATATGGATCCAGCTTATCTGCTGTAATTGGGGCTCCCTTATTTTTTTTCCAACTCAGCAGGGCTCCAAATTGTGAAAGGGTAAATCCAAGTGAGTTGAAAACACCGAGCGTAAAATACCTGTGGAACAGCCTTTTGAAAAGAAAGGCTGGGATCCAATCAGGGAGCTATGCCAGAGTAGCAATTCAAGGTAATCCCTCTCCCCCAACATGCTTTTATACTGAGTAATTCATACTAGATTGTGAACTTCCTTTTCAGCATTTCATATCCAGTCCTGTCAGTCCTGCAACTCGGTTGCAAAGTAGTCGAATTTCATCTCCGGATTGAGTACCACTGCTGCATAGTGTACTGGAGCAAAATTTGTGAGTGTATAGTATCTAGAAGATAGAATATTTTGATTCCGAGTCTTTAGTCTATTCCCAGGTATTTGACCTCTGTGAACACAATACCATAAAAACTCTTCAAATCCACCAGCAAATTATCAGCTACGATCAGCAGGTTGGCCTGGAATGAGCTTAGCCTAGGAAGAAAATAGAATTGAGAATACCTGTTAGTGAAATTGAAGGTTTCCAGGATGCAGAACCCCCATGTCCTAGGCAGATACTGATTGCCCAGTAGATGTTGGGATGACGGAGTCAGAGAGTAGGGAGCCCCGTCATTCAGCGAATTTCAAGGGTTTTTAAGGTAATAGTACTTAAGGAGATTGACCTCAGCCTTTGGGTAGTCTGTAAGTCGGGGCAGAAATTACTAACTAGTCTAGTACTTTCCAAGCACAATTAATTGCTGTTTGAATGTGTTTGATATTGTAATCAGCTGCTTCAGATCCAAGAAAATGTAACTTGCGCTCTGCCAAATAGGAGAGTAATGCATCCATTGCAGGGAAAATATCATGAAGTGGACGGTGGTGGTTTCGACTTTGTAAAAGTAATTGCCACTTCTGAAACCGCCTCAGGATATGCACAATTTCGGCAAGAGTGTCCCAATCCTCTGGTAACAGTTGATGCCATTTCAGTGTATCAAGAGTTTCCGCCCCCTCCCAATTCTCATTTCTCCAAATGGCAGAAGAAACAAAATACTCCAAGGCTTCTTGGAGGTCAAAAGCTTGAATAATCTAGTCGTAGTTCCCTTCCCATTGGGTTTCATTTCCTCGAATAAGGGTTAATAGACCAGAGTCTGGATGCAGCTGTTTTATCTTTTCTTCAAATCAATCACGGCATTGTCGTGACCGGCCCAGGGTAATATAGACTAAAAGATTATGTAATTTACTGCAAGGTCCTTTCTTGCGCCATGCCATCAATTCCTGCTGGTCTTTCTCAAGCGTTTGATAATTAGTTATCTCAATCTCAAATGCTTCAGGATCTTCAACCCACAAAAAGGCTTTTACTACAAAGTTAATCACATGGCCAAAACAGGGCAGTCTTCAACTTATTGGATCATATGGGGTTCAGGAATTTTGCACGTAGGTTTGGATACATCCCATAGTTGTATTATTGTTCCTTGCATTATTTAGTATACCCTAACAAATTTTGTTCTAAAGGTGGTAGGTCTCGACCACAGCCCAGAAGTGACGTGCATGGTTTTCACCCATATGGCGGCCACTGAAATGCTTCATTCCTGATACAGTGCTTTGTAAAATTTGTTGAGAGCTAATCCAGTACGCGATGATACACAAAAAAGTACGATGGTTTGGCGAAGTCCACAGATTGAATGTAAAGTGAAGTTTGGTTCGTGTATTGTGATAACACATGATTAGCTATTCCTAGATCTTCTGAAATCTTTATAGAATCAAGGATCGTATGGTATTGCCCGAATTTGGAAGAGTGGGTGGAATTTCGCTATACGTTGCATGCTATTGAGCTATTACCCTAGCGGAAATAGCTTGCATAATTATGCGCGAGGTATATGCCACCATGGGGGAGAGCATATATCCGAACCCAAGCTTCGTGAGTAGGGACTTCCCGGAGGCATCTGGAAGACTACTCTGGAACTACAAAGAGTTCACGTTTCAAGATATGGCTAACTGATTGGAACGATGATTAGAGAAGCAGTTGTCTACTCTTACTAATGCATACGCATTATGCATTGACAGATGAATATCGGACTTGATCACTCCATATTCATGATACTATTAGTATGTAGGCATTTAGACTGCATATTCCATTATAGTCTATCAGGACGAGGAGATCGAAGACTGACTACTGGTGGCGTGGGGACACCCTCAGAAGAAATAGCAGTCGGGAGATTCTCAGAGTCAAGCTGTGCAAGATTCAGGGTCAAACAGTGTTCGCACTTTGTTCTGACGATCTGAATTCTTAGAAAGATACTTCTCTACTAGAGAAGTTAAAGTAGCGTGAACTTTAGTATAAATAGTAGGGCTCTCCCCCATGGTTGAGAACATCATCAAGCAACGGAGAAGAGACCTTAATAATATTATAAGTTATTACGATATTCTTCTATTACTTTATCAAATATCGTCTCTTGAGCCTTCCTGACCTATATTCCGTTGTCTCGAATATCCCCGGCCTAGTTAGCCCGGAATCCTACCCTGTTAGCTACCCCGTAACACTATATTGTTATTCTTCAGTCAACAAGGCTCCTATGTTGGCAGATATCCTCGTCTGCTTTATCCTCTATTATCTTTTTTTCATCCTTGAAGATACACCACAGGCTGCCATTGTTGCACCTGAACCCACGATCACTGAAGATTCAGGTTCATTAGACGATTGGGAACCTGAATCGGAAGGAGGCATAACGTTACCTTGTTCCTCTCCTTCACCACCACTTGGCCTGTCTCGCCTTTCCACCCCAGAGACTATTATTCTTTCAACACAAGTCATTAAACACGTGGAACGAAATCAAAAGGCTCTTCAGAACCTTATTGACGCTGAAGAACAAAATTGGTGGGTAACACCACAGGGGTCCTTTCGTCACCCTTTCCCTACGTTAGCGAAGGGTCGAAAAAAGGCTTGACAATATTGGAGAGTTAGAAATCCCCTTCCTAATTAAAGGATCACTAACCTCTACCATAGCCCTTGTGAGCCCCAATTCTCCTCACCCGGAACTCATCAGTAATCCCGATCAACCTATGGAAGATGACGATACTTCCACCCCTCATGCATCCTCATTCGACCCGTCCTCCTGTGCTATGACCACCACCTCAAATCCAGGATCGGTCATACATTCCCCCATGAGTTGCTCCCATAGTGCGCAATTTGCTGTCGAAAAAATACGTCACGATCAAACTCCCATCAACGCGCAAGAAACACTACGAACCAAATGGAACTTCTTAAGCAACAAATCGGACTAGCATTCCAACACATTTCTTCATCCATCAATCAAAGTCCAGACGAGAACTTGATAGCTTTGGATGCATTATCGGAAGATGCTAGGGCCCAATACACTAACCTACGGTTATTAGAGACAAGGTTAGCAAAGGGCGAATTAATTGTTGACCAGGAACTCAAGGATGCTAGAAAGGCACTAGAAACTCTCGAAGAAGCAACACATGACGAACAGGAATGGCTAAAAATAGCAATCGCACAAGAATTTAGCCGCCAAGAAGCTCAGCAAAAGGAAAATGCGAAATCTTCGGAAGTTCGAGATAAAATATTGGAAGCCGAAGTAATATCCTTAAAGGCTCAATTTGCTAAACAACTAAAAAAACAGGACACCGAATGGCAAAGAGTCCTCAGACACCAGGAAGACCAGGGTGCTGAACTATTAAATCAACAAAAGGCCAATGCAGCCGAACAGCATCAAAAAGACCGTCAAGCAGCAAAGGAACTTCTGGATAAACGAAATCAGAAATTCCAAAACGCAATACAAGCTTTGACAGACAGAATAGATCATCACGAAAAACCCAGCTTTACCATCCCGCCTACGGAGGCAGGTGATGGTGACCTAGGACCTTCAAACCAGCGACAATTTAATCCTTGGAACCATTCGCAAAATCCTAATCCTGATAAACGATCAGCTTCAACTCACCGGCAAAATAAAGGGAAAGAAGTTGACCGCGGAGGAAATTACCAACCACCTCCACCACCGCCAAGTAATATTGATGGTAATGCAGACCCAGACCCAAGCGACCATGACGACGATGACGATAAAGGAGGAGACGATGTCAGGGGCAGAAGAGGCGGACGTCCGGAACGCAACGCTCGAAGACCATCGGTTCCTAGAGACTCATCTCCCCGTACAAGGGGCATATTAGAATTCTTGCAACAACTCGGTACACCAAATCGATCAATAAAAAATGCGGCTGAACCCCCTTACTCCTTTCAAGGCGATAATAACCAGGATGTTAGAAACTGGCTAACCGCATGTAAAGATTATTTTGATCGAAATCTTTACCAATGGGTGAACCACTCTCATCGCATTGTTTTTGCCCTCGGTAAAACCAAGGGAAACAAGGTAGCCCCTTTCGCGGAAAAATATCGAAAAGTCATGGGTGGAATAGGAGGTTTCACTAGAGATCCCGATTATGCAACTTGGGAGAGATTCCGACAAGAAATTATCAAAAGATATATCAGTATCGAGGAAGAGCGACCAGCCCTTGACGAAATGGACAGAATTAGCTATAAGGGCAAAATCGATACTTACCTTCTCCTCCTCGAAAATCTCAACATCAAAGCAGGACTCTCAGGTATAGCGTGGAGAGTCCGTGTCGAAAGCAAACTCCTGCAAGAAATATTACGTCGCCTATCCCATTTTTCATTTGCCACCGATGAAGAATGGATGGAAATTTTACGAAAAGTGGGTAGGCAAGAGGAGGAACTCCTGGAAAGGGAAAAATTAACAAAATCCCTAACGACCCCGCACGCACCCCCTCCTAAGCGAAAACAAGAGGAACCTGACAAAAGTTTCAATACCAAATACGAAAAAAGGGGATGAGACAATAAAGCTGGAAAGGGACCTTCCCGATGGAAAGCTCCGCAAAATAACACCGCAAAAAATAAAAACAATACTGTTGCGAAGGACGAGCATACCGATTGGAAAAAGGCACACCATGGAATCAAGGACAAGGTGGTTGAAAAACGAAAAAAGGAGAAACGCTGCACCCGTTGCAGCATGGACAACCACACCTTGAGAAAATACCGTAAGCCAATCTTGGTTGCCGCAACCTTCGCATACAAAAATAGGGGAAACCCTAAACAACCATTTAAACCAAGAACTAGCACGCTCGCAGTGCACCAACCTCATCCAGCACGACAAGAACCACCTGCAAAGGTTAACTTAATAAGACAAGAAAGGCCATTGCAAATCTGGGAATTGTCCAACACAGAAATGTCATAGGTGTTCACGTCGCAAAATATCTAAGTATTTTCTTTCCTCAGTCTATAAGTCCTTATTTATCTCGCTTAGCGGACAAACTAGGGCGGATGTCACCGTGTCCTTAAGAATGACAAGGACACGAGCAAGTCGCGTCTTAGATTTGAGAAGCAAGCGGATCCCACTTATTCTTAAGGCAAGCAGGAAGGGATTACGAAGGTTTTTTCACATACGTTACACCTCGGCACGTTTCGAAAATTCTTGGCAAAGTCTTGGCGCTCGTACAAAAATTGTCGCTGCAGAATGCGGGGATACCACACCTGGAGGAACGGTCGAACATGGAGTAAGGGGATTGGTGGATGAGTACCTTCCTAAGAAGGAACCCGGGGTTTTTAGCCTTCCGAGAAAGGACTTTTGAGTTGCCCCCCAAAGGAGGACTTTTTCTTTCCCCCAAAGGGGTCAGGTATTCCTAATTTGGAACGGTTTTCCCATTTTATCGACTTGGGTGTCTTGGGAGAAGCATCAGGGGTCTTGAAAACCCCTGGGCTTTCCCGGGCCCATGGTGCCACCAGTACAAATTACATTTGTGCTTGCCAGAGACTGGACTCGAACGCCTGACCCTACGGGTGAAGATAGGTGGGCCTGCCCTATCTCACCAACTAGACCATGGCGAACTGTTCAGAAATACAATTATATGATCACATATTATACCCCAACCTCGCGTAACCTCAAAACACTAGCAAAACATGTTTATGCAACAACAACCCAAACTATGGAACAACAAACAGAGTCACTAAGACAACCACATTATACCAAAAGTTAAGTTTTGGTTACTTTTATCGTTTGTTTATTTTTGTATGTTGTTTTATTTTTGCATTACTTGGCGTTGGGATTTGGCTCGTTTAGTGAGCTTTATATCTTCGGGAACCTCTCGTCAGGGGGTAAAGACCGCTTGGAGTGGGTTACCCGGAAGTATAAAATATTTTGATTATTTATTATAGAAAGTTTGTCTGAGGAGACCTATCTGGTCGAAACAACGCGGGCGTTGTAACAAGCATCCAACTATACAACACCCACGATGCCTTCTAAGCGAGGTAAACAACAAGCTTAGGGTCGCATTAAGCGAACCGATATCATAATCAATGAACTACGACTGTATGACTCTCCTGAGGGACACACACAGATTTACATCCTCGGCAAACGATATCGAATCCCAGTCTTGTTAGACTCTGGATCGAATATTTTCCTTATCAACGAACAACTTGTTAAGGACCTTCACATCCCTCATTACACTCGGGCTGATGCAGTCCAAATCCAAGGTTTCACTGGAGAAGCAATCTCTTCCGGTGGTTCACACTTTACGAAACCTCTCTACCTAGAAATCGGGACAAACAAACACTTGTTGCTTGTTTCCTGCGAAATAGCTCAGGCAGGAAAGTATGGAATGATTATACCTTTTGGGTGGTGGCATCAAGAACACCCGATAAAACATATTGCCAACCCAGATGCGTGGTGCTTTGATAATCCTGACTGCCAACCCCATCTACTCCCCGAGGATGACGGAATCACAGTAGAATAGGATGAAGATGTTTTAAACGACCCCAATGCAGTGGTTATAGGCAGGATTGAAAGGATTGATGAAGAAAAGGTTACTATCATCGATCGCCTGCCAGATCAGTACCACGATTACCTAGACCTATTCAGACCTTCTAAGGCAGAAAAACTTGCTCCCCGCCGTACCTTTGATCATGCCATCGATCTCAAACCAGATACCCAACCACCTTGGGGCCCAATATATCCGCTATCACAGAAACAGCTCGAAGCCCTTCGGAAATACCTTGATGATATGCTCAAACAAGGAAAGATTTCCCCCAGCAAGTCCCCGGCGGGCGTACCAATCCTTTTTGTACGAAACCCTGATGGTCGCTTACAGTTGGTTGTTGACTACCAAGGCTTGAACAAGGTTACAGTACACAACAAATACCCCATCCCCTTAATGACGGAATTGAGAGATCAGGTCCGTGACGCACAGATTTTTACTAAGCGAGACCTGAAGGATGGCTTTCACTTAATAAGAATACGAAAAGGCGATGAATGGAAAACAGCGTTTCGAACCCATTATGGCCATTACCAATATCGGGTTATGCCTTTTGGATTGGTTAACGCACCCGCTACCTTTCAAACTATGAGGAAGGAGATATTGCGAGAATTCCTACATCAGGGAGTCGTGGTATACATCGATGATATCCTAATCTACTCTGAAACAGTGGAAGAACACATATTACTCGTTCGAAAGGTCTTGCAATGACTACGGGAATACCGAATGGCCATCTCCTTGGAGAAGAGCGTGTTTCATGTAAAAAAGGTGGATTTTTTGGGTTATGTGGTTGAAACCGACGGGGTGACTATGAACGAGAAAAAGGTGGAATCAATTAAGTCTTGGAAAGCCCCTGTCTCGGTTAAAGACATTCAAATCTTTATTAGGTTCGCTAATTTTTACCGCCGTTTTATAAAAACCTTCTCAGCAATCTGCACACTAATTACGAACCTGCTAAAAGGAGACCCCAAGAAATTTTCCTGGGGAAAAGAACAACAAGAAGCCTTTGAGGACCTGAAACGTCGATTTGTCTCGGCTCCTATCCTATGTCACTTCTATCCAGATTTGAACACCGTGGTCGAAACAGATGCCAGTGACTATGCACTTGGTTGTATCTTATCACAATTCCACGGCAAAAGGCCTCATCCGGTGGCATTCCACTCTCGCAAACTCGCACTAGCCGAACGAAATTATGACATTCACAATAAAGAGCTGTTAGCTATCGTTGTCGCTTTCATGGAATGGAGACATTATCTGGAAGGAACGGAAAAGCCGGTAACAGTCTATACTGATCATCAAAACCTCCAGTATTTCCTTACAATGAAAGTCTGGACACATAGACAAATAAGGTGGGCTCAAAGATTATGTGGCTTTAACTTTAAAATAGTTTATCGTCCCGGAACCAAAGGAGGCAAGCCAGATGCTTTGAGTAGGCAGCCGGAGTACCGCCCTGAGGAGGGAGCTACGTATCGCGAACAACAAATTCTCCAACCTAAGCACTCCGGAAAATTCCAGCTCGCCGTTGTATGGGGTTTAAATGTGGAACAGCTCCAACAGGGATTGCCTCAATGAAAAGGAAATAGGAATTCGGGTACAAAGACTCTCCGAAGACGCACGAATCCCGACAAAGGGTCAAAGCTAGCAGCAGGACATGACCTCTACAGTGGCGAAAACATTAACACCCTGGCAAATAACCGTGTCCTGGTTAAGATTGGCTTAGCCATCGCAGTACCAGAAGGAACCTACGGTCGTATTGCACCTAGAAGTGGTTTGGCAACTAAGGGAATCTCGGTAGACGTAGGGGTTATTGACACTGATTATAGAGGAGAAGTCAAGGTCATACTCGTTAACCACAATAGTATAGATTATGAAGTAAGGAAAGGTGACCACATAGCTCAGCTGATTGTGGAACGGTTGGATGATCAAGATTGGATGGAGGTAGAAGAATTGAATGGGACTGAAAGGGCAGAGAAAGGGTTGGGAAGTAGCGGGCTATGAGTAGAGTTGAAAGACGTTCAACCAATGATATGCTTCCTTCAAGCAGATGGCAACCATCAGTTCTATGATCCCTTCGATATTAATCAACACTCTATACTACGCAAGGGACAAGTCCTCCTATCTAACGCGATCATCGCTAAAGCCAGCTTAAGAAAATTCGAAGAGGATTTCCTATCATCTGTTAAAAAAGCGGCAATGGAGGATGAGAACTGGATGCGAAGAAAGGAAGAGTTGGAAACCTTAACGAAGGAAGAAAAGGAACTACCTAAGCAATGGTCGATATCTGAAGGCCTACTCTACTACAAGGATCGCCTATTCGTCCCTGATAATGAAGAGCTGCAAACCCTTATCGCTAAAGGTTGTCACGATTCCAAAGTAGCAGGACATTTCGGACAAGAAAAAACCCTAGAAATTATCACACGAGATTTCTACTGGAAATGGATAACCGATTGGGTAAACGACTATGTTCGATCCTGTACCACATGCCAATAAGCGAAAGCCCCAAGACATGCTCGCTTTGGGTTACTTAGTCCCCTACAAGTGTCTTATGCAGCTTGGGCCTCTACATCGGTAGACTTCATCACGCAGCTACCAAACTCGGCAGGGTATACTCAGATCATGGTTGTAGTAGACCAATTCACAAAAATGGCCCACTTTATCTGATTACAAGAAAACGCGACCGCTAAAGAGGTGGCAGAAGCATTCCTTGAGGAAGTATGGAAACTTCACGGGCTACCATCGGAAATCATCTCGGATATGGATGCGAAGTTTGTAGGAGAATTTTGGGAATCATTGTGTAAAAGACTCGGCATTAAGAGAAAAATGTCAACAGCTTACCATCCCCAAACTGACGGACAAACGGAAAGAGTCAATCAAGTGTTGGGAGGATATCTTCCAATATTTGTCAACTATGATCAGGACGACTGGTATCACCTCTTACCCCTAGCCGAGTACGCCTACAACAACTCGGTTACAACCGCACATGACATGACCCCCTTCTTCGCAAACTATGGATATCATCCACAAACTGAATGGCTAAAAGAACGAGAAGCACAAAATCCAGGAGCCAACCTTTATGCCCACTGGATGCAAACGATACATCAACAAGCGGGACAATCCCTGGAAAGGACGGGGGAGGCTATGCGACGATATTATGATCGAAAAGCTAAGCAACAACCAGACTTTAAAGTTGGTGACTTGGTTATGCTTAACGCTAAAAATATCCGAACGAAATGCCCCTCTAAGAAGTTAGCTCCAAAACTTTACGGTCCCTTCAAAATCCTAGAACAAAGAGGAGAACTCGCCTACAAGCTGGAAATATCGGATCGATGGAAAATACACCCGGTATTCCATGTGTCGCTTCTCAAGCCCTACCGAACTTCTACTCGACCTACCCGAGAACAACCACCGATGACCCCAGAAGACATAGATGGAGATCTTGAGTGGGAGGTGGAAAAAATAGTAAAGAGTGAAATAATCTCTTATGAACGAAGAGTTCGTGGAAGTACCAGATTTTTTGAAGAACTGCGTTGCTTTGTGGGGCGGAAAGGGTGTTTGGAAGATGAGAACACCTGGGAACCACCAGAGCATTTAGAACGTGCTAAGGAATTGGTTGAGGAATTTCATAGGGAGAATCCAGATATGCCAAAATTGGGTTAAGTAGTATTACTAGGGAAAAGGTTTTCCTGCCGTGGCCAAGTAAACGCGGAAGGTTTTTTACCCTACCTAGTAGAGTACTAAAAGGAATTTATGTTTATCGCTATACATGTACTATAAGGAGTTTGAGGTCAAACCCCGTTGCTGGGAGCTAATATTACCCTAGCGGGAATAGCTTGCATAATTATGCGCGAGGTATATGCCATGGGGGAGAGCATATATGCGAACCCAAGCTTCCTGAGTAGGGACTTCCCGGAGGCATCTGGGAGACTACTCTGGAACTACAAAGAGTTCACGTTTCAAGATATGGCTAACTGATTGGAACGATGATTAGAGAAGCAGTTCTCTACTCTTACTAATGCATACGCATTATGCATTGATAGATGAATATCGTACTTGATCACTCCATATTCATGAGACTATTGGTATGTAGGCATTTAGACTGCATATTCCATTATAGTCTATCAGGACGAAGAGATCGAAGACTGACTACTGGTGGCGTGGGGACACCCTCAGAAGAAATAGCAGTCGGGAGATTCTCAGAGTCAAGCGGGGCAAGATTCAGGGTCAAACAGTGTTCGCACTTTGTTCTGACGATCTGAATTCTTAGAAAGATACTTCTTTATTAGAGAAGTTAAAGTAGCGTGAACATTAGTATAAATAGTAGGGCTCTCCCCGATGGTTGAGAACATCATCAAGCAACGGAGAAGAGACCTTAACAATATTATAAGTTATTACGATATTCTTCTATTACTTTATCAAATATTAGCTCTTGAGCCTTCCTGACCTATATTCTGTTGTCTCGAATATCCCCGGCCTAGTTAGCCCGGAATCCTACCGTGTTCGCTACCCAGTAACATGAGCCACCTCCGGTTAGGTTTTCCTCTTTGGAAGTGTCCAAATTAATTCTTGCTTATACTGACACATCCAGCAAGATACCCAAGGAGAACACAGCAGCTCCCTTGTTCGACAGCCCAAAAACTTATATTATTCAGAATAATCCAATACAGAAGCATATTCTGAAATACCTCTTGATTGAAAATAATCAGTGGGCGGGTATTCTCAAAAGCATTCTCCATTTGTATTTGACTCTTCTTAAGTTGGACTTGGATTGGGCCATGTTTGCTGACTTTATGACTTTCACAGAGGTGTTCAATCATATTCTTCGTAGAGGTATCGGCAAATGTAATTGCTGTACGCTTATTGGAACCTAATCTGTGAGCTCAATATTGAATCATGGGAGTAGGAAACAGATATTGGGCACAACGCCATCTGGTACAACCCTCAGAAGTTGTATACTCTTCTCCATTTTCCGGATAGTAGACCCAACTCGTCCGTCCTTTCCTACACCTCTCATAGATCCTCCTGTCACCACCGGAACTACTCCTATCAGAGGTATTACTACCTAGTGTTGGAGTCAATAGTCCACTGGGCGCAGTGCTCAAGGCGCTTGTAGTTTGACTTTCGCAAATATCAGAATTCTCTTTGGTCAAGGGTAAGGATGCATCATTTTCAATTCCTTGAATTTCAAATGCCAAACTTGAATAGTATTGACTGATGTTGCATTACTGAGATGGACCACAGGATTGCCTTCCTCTGACATTATCAAGGTATCAAAATCGCATATAATAGGAATAACAGCCAAAATGTATAAGTGGGTAATAATAGAGAAAAAAATACTCTTATCCTTGGGTTGTGCCTTATTCCGAGCATGGTATATCATGTCCTATTTATCACTATTCACTCACAGTATCCTTCAACCAATACTTTCCCACAGGTATTGGCTGGAGTTGATCTCATAAATCTCCGAACGAATCATTATCACATTATGCGACATCACTCGCTCCGTCCCAGGCAGTCTCCCACAGTCACCCGCCGTCCTCACCCATGCCTGGCCGTCCCCACAGTCCCCGGCCGTCCATCCCCCCTGCCCTGCACTAATATGTCCCACCCTGTAGGGCCCGCCGTCTTACCCAAAGACGGCCGTCCGGTCCGGGGCTCTTGGCAGTCCCCCCGCGGGGCCCCGCCGGGCCCCGGACGGCTGGGAACACTGGTTCTCTCACATCCAACAGTTGGAAACCATGACATGCTGCTCGGTATGCTCTCTTGATAGTTCTTTTGTTGTTTGGATAGCTTCTGGGAACCCGCTTTGGCTTCCGGTATGTGTTTGTGTTTCGGATGGGGATTTTGAATGCAGGAATGCGCCAGAGTATTGGAACCGCGCAACCACCAGGAACGCTATGCGGGCAGCATGCAAGACCCGGAAGCCTGAAGGCTACAGGTGACGGGTTCTGTTTCCTTCCACTGTTAGCCCCAGCGAGAGTAAGGAGAAAGGGAGACAACTGGAATAGAATGAAGATCTGCAGGCAGCAACTCTTTGTGGTCGATATATACTGCTATTTTTGCCCGAGCTAGCTGACATGGAGAGAGTTGTCGTTGAGTGAAGTGAAATTCCCGCCTCCTAAGGGTGCGATCGTGCTTCGTGCAATAGGCCTTGGCGTTTGGTAGTCGCAGTTTGGCTTCGGTGTTCACCGTCGGTCCACGTCTGAAAAGGCTATGTTGAACATGATGATTCCTCTAAACGGCGATCGTAGTAATAAAATAAGTGATAAGAGAAAACACCAAAGTGCTTTGGCCCAAGACTGAATGGCAAGCCAATATCTTCCGGTATTTTCAGGTATCTGCAGGCATCTTCAAATATCTGCAGATGTCAGCCACCTGTTAACAAAATTTTGACACTTCTCGCAAGGAATATACCGAATGCCTAACTGCACCGCCAGGGTCCCAAGAAGCCTGGCCTACAAGCCTAGATCTGTCTCACTTGGGCCTGGCCTGGCTGGACTGTAAGCCGGCCGGTTATCTGCTGGCCCATCTGCGAATGCTGAGTGAGATTCAAAGCTCGATTCCCCGAATGGGTTTTTGGGGGGGTGGGGGTCTGGCATCGCTAGGGTTTCAAACTTGTGCAACAAATCTGCAGTGACAGCAAGATCGGTGTCGTTTGTAAAAACAGGATATCAGTGAAAAAGGAGGACAGCACCCCCTACCACAACGAAGATGCCTCGGTGCTCCCCAGGAAAATGGTCCATACCCTCTTAGCGACTTCCATGGAGGCCAATTAAGCGGGTATCAGGGTCCAGATACAGCGAATGTTGGGCCGTTCTTCCGCCCTATATAGACATAATAAAAAGGGTTGATTGGTGTTCTGAGCTGCGAAGGGTGGTGGGGTATTTGACGAGTGGTTCTTTACTTGGTGTTTCTTTCACGCCTACTTTGGATGAATCGGGGAATGAGATGGCTCATACATAGGATTGGTAAATATGTGTTCGTTATTGGCCTTGTATGCATTTTAGTATAGTGGTAGAAGGTGTGAAGTATACTCGTAATTCCTGGACGTTTGTCAAAACAATCCTGTCGACATGCGCTGGAATTTAAGAATGTTAGTTGAGGAAATAGCATCAGTAGTAGGAACCCACAAATATTAAAAATATGGCTAGAATATACATCAGTAACTAGGTCCCCTTACTAACATGTTCTGTGATCCTGGCTCATGATATTCATAAGAGATAATTCTCAAAAGGCAAAGACAGAATCATGAAGTATCATCAATCTTGCTCCCACTGTCCCTATTCGAAATACCAGCACCAGTATGCAGCAGTACTTATGCACTTATCGGACACGAAAATTTCCTTTCTCTTGTTTTTGTTTTCCTTTATTTTCCTCACTTTTCTCAAGCTATCTTACAGCTCCTTGATTGCTTTAACACAAATTACTCTCGCTCACATGAACCACTTCACTTCACTCTGTAAAATCCTTTTGTCCAGTTATTAACCCCACTTTCAACCCCTCTGCTTTTTAGGCTTCATTACGGGCCCCGTTTCCGAGGAGCAGGGACAAAATAGCCTATGTTATTCTGATTAACTAGCAAATCAGACCAGAACTGACTGACATAGAACTCTTTGAAGCTAGCCAACTTTAAAGATCTCTATCTCACTCAGTTTTGGTCCGATTCAGACAATTCTTTTTTTAATCTGCAGTTAATAACCTGCTCTTGGGGTCCTGTTTGTCAGAAACGGGACCCTGTAACAAACGCTATGCTTTTACTGCTCCCGCTATGTACCACCAGCCCTTGTTCCCTGCGATTCAATTCCGCTCCCTTGCCCCCTCTCCTCCCTTCCGCTATTTTACCACTGCCTACCCGCTTGAATGCATATTATCAGCCTCTCGTTTACTTCGACCACCTTGACCACTTCACTTCACTTTGCTAATTTCGTTTAGTCTAATCACCATGTCAATTTTAAACCTCTTTAATTTCCATGCCCCCACACTGTCCCGCATCACCCCGCCACCCTGGATCTTCCCAGTAATTCCATTATTTCCCTTTCTTCCCTTTCTTTTCCTCAAGGTATCATATAACTCCATAAACAGTTCACTACAGATTACTCCTGGTCACTTCACACAACCTCACCACTTCACCACTTTACTGAAATCCTTGAGTCCATCACTACCCTAATTTTCAACCCGTCAATCCCCAACGGGCCGCAATATCATACCTCGGGGAATACGGGAAGCAGGGAGGGGCAGGATGGAGGGGCAATTGAAATAGGGGTTGAAGATCGAGCTAAAGATCAGACTAGGGGATTTTGGCAGGGTGAAATAAAGTGGTTATAGTGAACGAAAGCAAGTGGTATTAAACTGACTAGAGAGTTGATAGATAGTTGGAGAAAGGTAGCGGAAGGGGGAAAAGGGAAAGACACGGCCGGGAGGATGTGGGGCGGCAGGGAGAGCCGAGACAGCGTGAAATGTTAAAAATAGCAGGGTTGCGAATTAATATAATGATGGCAGTGTAGGATTTTACCAGGTGAAGCTTAGTATATCATGAAACCGATAGCAATTTGTGTAGAAGCGATTAAAGAGTCGTGAGGTGGCTGGAAAAATCAAGGAAATGAAAGGAAGGACACGACAGGGAGGATGCGGGGACAGGTGAGGTGGCTATGATGGCGGGACTGTTCAAGATAGAGGGGTTGAAAGTTGACGTGGCTATTGGACCAGAGGATTTCACCAAGTGAAGTAATATGGTTGAAGTAGGCGAGAGTAATTTGGATAGAACTGTTAAAAGTGGAGGAGCTGAAAAGCGATGCAAATATCTGACTAAATTATTTCGGCAGAGTGAGGTAAAGAGGCTTGGGTGAACAGGAGTAATTTGTCTGGAATTGGTTGAGCAGTTGTAAGAAAGTGGGAAAAGCGGAAGCAAGGAGGATGCGGGGCAGCTAGAGTAGTAATCTCGTTCCTTTCCTTTGCTCTTTTCCAGTTGCTATACAAATCTTTAACAGCTTCAGGGTAAATTACTAATGTTGGCCGGAAGCTCTTCTTTTCACTCTGCCGAAATCTTTTTGTCCGATAATTACCCCCCACTTTCAATCCCCCTATTTTCACCATTCCCCCGATAAACCACCTCCCCTTGTCCCCAACCATTCGATTCAATTCCACACCCCCACTCCCTTTCCTCCTGCTATCATAATACTCCTTAACCGCTTCAATGACAATCAGTCTCGTTCCCCGGGACCTCTCCACTTCACTCCGCTGAAACCTTTCAGTCTGATCACTACTTTAATTTCGACCCCTCAATTTACGACCGCTCCCACCATCACACCAATCACAGCCGCCCTGTACCCTCTCCATCCTTTCTTTCTTCCCCTTCCCTCTCCTTTCCTCGCTTTTTCCTCCTTTCTTACAACTCCTTAACTGATTAGGCAAATTGCTCCAATTCACCTGAACTTCTCTACCCCACCCCGCCGAAATCCTTTGGTCCGATCATTACCTCTACCTTTAACTCCTCAATTTTGAACTGTCCCCCGTGCTATCACCTCTCAGGCTGTCCCGCCCCCTCCCGCTATCCCACATCGTCTCTGCTACCTCCTGGCATGGCCTACGGTCATACTCCTACCCGCCGCAAGCTTTATCTCACGGGGTGGAGCCCGCTACCCGGGCGTTCTCTACCACTTCTTCCTGCTCTCCCAAAGAACTTTTTCTTTTTGTTTCGTTTGCGATTCAAGAGAGACTTTTTCTCATTCCCCTTCTCAAGATGCTGACAGATAATGACGGTTTGTTCTAAGAATTAAGAAGCTTGCAGGCGTCTTGTTTTCTGCTTGTGCCTATTACATTCTTCAACTTTCTTCGCCAAGCACAGCTTGGTATTGGCCACACTATTCACAGGCATCCTGGAGTCGCTTGTCAACACAGCAGATATATGGTGGCGCAGCACTAGAGTGACTTGGGGGTCGATTGGAAGTGCCTCCGGTGGAGGTGTTGGAGCTGACCAAGATAGGCTATCTGATGTTCTCACGATGAGCCCTACTCCCGCCCCCTAACCTCCGAGAAGCGAGATATGGTATTGGCGGAGGTGAGACAGGTTCCACAGGATCAGCCGCGGTGGAAAGCATTGAGGCCTCTCGAGCACCATCCCGGTGATCCCAGCATCCGAGAGTCCGCCGCCGCGCCACTACGCCACATGCCCACTACCTGATGCAGGAAAGGTAATTATTTGACCTGTCAGAATTCCTAACTCCTTTCGGTCTACTACATTAGTAAAGATGACCGCAAAGGTGATAATTTGTTACTAGGAATAGTAACTCCCTGATGCCAATCATTCATTGGTCATCCCAGCACCCCACGCCGTAAGAAACAACGGTAGGAAAATCGTTTGCCATGGGATGCCAAAAATCCAACTCTTGTTGCCCCCTCCATCCCGCAGGGTTAGCCGAACCCAGCACCCCCAGCAGTGCAATGGTATTGTTCTCTTGACCAAGCAAAGCAGTGCGTCGCAGCAGCTTACTTGATGGTTGCTGAATGCCTACAACGGAGCCTTGGTCGCGAGACGGTGATGGGAAGCCTATATAAACCGTCGAAACAGCCACAAACACTTGGACTCTGCGATACGCGATTAGCCTGACAGCTTCCACTCAGTAAACCCAGGTGCTGGTACTTGTATCCATCTACGCCACCCGCGAACCGGAGCGGTCGAGGGAAGAAGGAAAAAAAACCGAGGGCCCCGCACAGGCAGCCAGGCAGGAAGGCGTTGTCCCACGCGACAAGGTTACCAAGAATAAAAACACCGGCAGAGCCGCACCCCTTCCTAACGAACCAGCTAGCCTTTGGTGCTCCCGCAACCCCCAAACAAAAACCATCGCGCACAACCTCCTCTCTCGCCTCACCAGGCACCAATTATTCTGACAATGGTGTCTTTCTAACTTTCCCGTTTAACCCGGCTGGCGAAATGACTTCTACTGTTCTGGAGGTTGCGGGTAACGAAATTGTGAGGAGAAATGCGCAGGGTTTGGCAGGGAGTCGTACGGCGAGAGAGAACAAAAGATGTCAAAGACAGACTTATAATTCGGTGACCTGCATATCCTTTAACTGTGGCCGGACGGAGCCCTTAAATACAAAAAATGATGAAGACACTTCCGAGAGTCTTCTGACTATGATCATACAATTTCCACGATTTCCCACACCATCTCTTTTGCTTCCCCGCCCACATTAACCTCTTTCCCTGCTTGGTGAAACTTTAGCCCCACTTCTTGCATCCTTCACTGAGTAGCAGGGGACTCTGCGGCGAACCCCCAACACCCCCCTAGCATCTTCTGAGATGGTATCATTTCCGGTGACCTGGGAGTGAGCGCCTGTGATCCACAATAGCCCGCTAGCCCCCCGCGTTGGGGTTTGCCGTTTTACTTTCCTCCTCGTCTTCCGCTGCTGGTATGGTGCTCGAGTGTTCGTATCATACTGTGCTCCTATCGTACCTCTGCATTTAGCATTCTGGTGTTCGGTCTACTCAGGTAATCGCATTCATTTTGATAAAAATATCGCATTTCGGGTAGCCATGTGTAATCTTCTGTTGAATTTGTTCGGTATTTTCTGGTCTAAGTATGACACTGTGTGGATGAACAAACTCAGTGATCAAATATTGGCATTTTTTCCTCTATCGGCCCCAGATTCCTCCAACACAGTTGCAGCAAGTAACGCGAGTGCACTACCCTTCTGTCCATATCATCCTTGTAGGTTCGCAGCTCCTTCGTCCAAAAAAGCCTCGCCTACCACGATTCTCTAAACAGCTCCAATTGCTGCGAGGACCAAAGTTTAGGCTGGGTATTGGGCAATACATTCGGAGAATCACTCTTTGTATAGATATTTCAAGGATATGTCCCTTGAACCCAGCACCAACTCTGCCAGAAACTCATGCCGGGGTAAATTCCATGTTGGCCTCAGGGGCAGTGAGCCCAACATTTTGGTCTTTGGTGTCCTAATCATTGAAACCTCTTTCCTCAATTTCACTTCTGCGCCCTCTTTTGATGTGAAGCCCAACATGATTCAATCGTCATCAGGTACCCAGCCAGAAAGCAGTGCAAGCATCTTCCAGAATTGTTTCCGGAAAACGATAGATATCGTCGCTGTTTGCAATATTCTCGAGGAGATCTTCACCGACGGAAATAAAACCGAGGGAATGAAACCATCTCACGCTCCGAGTGTCCGCTGAGCGCCTTCTAGTTTTTCATGATGAGTTTCGGCTAGAGGCTCTCTAAAGACATCGGGACACTAGGGATGTTCGGGATGTCGCGAATGTAAGGCCATTTGTAGACATTTTCATAACCGTAAAAGGTTGGGAGTTAGTGCTTTGGAGTGAGGAGGATTGGGTAGGCAGGAGGTACTTAGTGTCAACGTTTCTAATGAAGACACCTTGGCGGTAAGCCTATTGGATCTGGGCGCTACCCTAATGTCGAATAAACATAAACCATATTCGAGTTGTCTTCCCTTGATTCATCATCCCCGAAATCGTTCTAATATGGTGAATTCCTCATGGCTTGTAGGAATTATGATCTCGGCCACACTTAGAAAATGGCCTGTCCCCGGGAACCTAACTGCATTTATGCTGATAGCTAATGAGATTCCGCCGATGGCTGGATCACGTTTCCAGGACCTAATGTAATTGTCAGCCCAGATCTGATCGCCACTTGAGAGGTCGCGAAGATTGAAATCACAAACATGCGTGCTGAATTCTTCCCTGGCCATTTATCCTTGTGGATGGGTAATAATATCACTAATTATGGGCTCACTAGGAATCAAGTTGAGATCCCAAATTGTGCGCAGCATGAGGGTGCGCAAAAATAGCCAAGCCCTGGCTTCAATGCCCCAAATATCTTACCCCAACGTCTCTCCCTGACGGCCTCCGATTTTATCTCCGATCAGAGCCGGTTGGCTTTCACAAATTGGCGAAGTGGATTTGGAATGTGCTCAAGCGCTGCATATTGTCGCATCCGGCTGGGCATCTCCTCGGTCATACCAACCAAACCTTCGATTCCTTGGCGACCAATTCTAGTACTGCAGAAGAGAGGACTATGCAGTGCGCCGGATACCGCCCAGACCCTTCCAAATGGTGGAAAGAGTGGGCTAAGTGATCCGCAATCTTGGACTTCCTTATGAATTAAAACTAGGATATTTTCTAGGCTGGGCTAGAATATCGAGAGCGTATTTGACTTTTGAAGCCATCTCAGATTAGGACTTTGGTTATGTTAATCTCGTCCTGAAGCCACTCAAAGTCCGTGATGCCTCCCATGGCGAAAGGGTGCCTGAAGCAGGCTTTGCATTATTCCATTTTCCAAAAATATCCCTAATCTAGTGGATAAAAATGGCATATCCTCGTAGTCTTAAGGGAAACGGGAACTGTCGGTAGGGCCCGACCATCTTTGGAATTGGCGGGGGTCACATGTAGGGCCCCACCGTCATTGGTAAGGACGGGCGTCACCTGTAGGGCCAGGCGGTTACCTGTGGGGCTCGCTCGTCCTCTGTAGGGCCCAAACCGATTACCTATGGGATCCGGAGGCATCTCCTAATCAAATCTTCCGTCTGTGAATCTCCTATACCGTGATTCAATATCTTCAATCCAACATTAAAGTATGGAGTCGACACCGTGAGTGGTTGCTCAGTAGCATAGTACGACAGAATAAAAGATGGTTAAATATAGACCTGAGATTCCTCATTAAAGATCGGCGTGGGCTCTGCGGCGATGAGGTACTTGAGGCTATCGATTGCATGAAGTCCTGGTGGGAGGCCAGTCTTATTTCTGAGAGACCCTTGGCGGGAGTAGAGCCAACGCCCGGAGATTCGGAGAAGAGGGCGCAAAGGCTAGGTCAAGGGAGTTGAACGTGGTCAGGGTACTCAGAACCAGGATCGGATATCAGTGGGCACAAGGTTTGATTGATAGAGCATTTTGATACATGAAAGTAGAGCATGGTGTTTGTGTTACAATAAAAATGGTTTACTCCTTCATGACACAGACCTCATGCTCAGGATAGTTAAAAATTAAACATTAATTAGGACACTTATAGGACCCAGCCGTCCATTCTATGCATGGATTAGGATGGACTACAACGAGTGTTCGTTACGGCGCGGGGCGGGGCCTGTTCGGGGAACGGGGTGGGGCGGGGACTTGCCAAGTAACTTAATTGACAATAACAAATTACTCAGAACTATAAATAACATAAAAAAAAAAACCTCTACCAGAAAGAGAAGGAGAAGGAGAATAATGCTGAGGGTTTTCTTAATTTTTTGAGACGCTGGTTGATTTGTTATTGAGTTTTCAGAAGAGGTATTTTTGGTATAAAGTAGTCAAGAGTGTTACAGCAAATATACTTTGTTATTACGAAATTGTATCACTAAGTATATTTATGTTAATATAAAACGCATATTACCCTGTTATGTAACTATTATCCTATTACTTTAACCTGTGAGAGTATTTTAAATATATTAAAAGCTTCAATCTTGGCAATGATTTTTCTGTCTGGGCAAAAAATATACTAGACTGCCATGTAACAATTTTTGGTGCACATTCTGGAGTGCACGAACCATAATTTATGTCCAGCATGATACAAGTAATTAAATTAAAAATCAAGTGACTTTTTTCCATTGCAAAATAGATGTTAGATATGGCTTGGCGAATGTTTTGCGACTCTCATATGGGATCGCTAGGTTATTGGTCGGGGGTCGGCATTGAAAATAATCGCTTCAGAAGTAATGATCGCTGGTGACGGTTTTAGGCAGTAGAATCGAACAGCTTATGTGGAGACACAAGATTTGAATTAAGCGGGGATGAAAATCATGATTCACTGTGATAAACCGATGGAAAGGAAAGGCCTGAGGAAAGTTGTTCACAGGAGGGAAAGTGTGAAGCGAGAGAGGACATGAAAGAGAGAAAAATGGAGGTGAAAACATTTTCTTACCTTGCGCGCCCTTGGTGAGTACGCATACCATAGCGGTTTCAGAGTGAGGCCATTAAACCGTCATTTCCAGCAGGATGGTTTAGGAATTGGCACTAGGGAATGCCGGAGGTTGGTGTCGCTAGGAGTTGGGACAGATAGGTGTTGCACTGTGATGATTGGGAGACCAAAGACGGTGTCAGGGCTGTCAGGGAGTGTGGAAGAATAGGGAAATAGCGTGAGAGAACAAAATCAGAAAAAGGCGAATAAAGGGATAAGGTCTTGGGGAAAGTTTGAAGGAGTTGGGAAGAGCGGAAGGTTAAGCAATGACAGGAGAGACCATGTGCGGCGTTGAGGATGAAGTGTTTTCTGTAAATTCAAGTTTGTGTATAATACAAGAGCATGACGTGCTTGATTGGCTTTTTCTATCCCTCCTGCCCAAGCCTATCTATCCTATCTCCCGGACGCCGCTAACGCTAGGTCAGTGCTTCCACGCTTGTCTTACTCACCGGTATTTCAACACGGGTACAGTAGTGTCCGGCAACCATATTGGGCTTCTCCCGCCATCGCGCCCTTCCCCCTGCCCATCCGCCCACCCACCCAATCAGCCATTAGCTAGCGACCGAGAAATTAAGCGACCCCGGGCTCCAATCCCCAGCTGGGATTCTTGCGAAGCACGATACGATATCATACCAGAAAAACCCCCTCCGTGCAAATAATGTGGTTACTGGTATAATAACACATCTCTTGGCAAATCCCATTTCTCTTTTTTTAGCCACAATCACGCAAGCGATATCAGATCTAAAGCCTCGGCTACTGTGCCCATCTGAGGGTAGGAGAGGCACTAGTACAGTAGATCTTCCGTCTGGTCCCCACTCTACTCCAGTTCTTTACACTCTGCTATTGAGGTTTTTGAGAGACAATGAAAAGGGGTGGGGAAATTAATGCGATAGACTGGGGCGGATAAAAAATCATCTGGAGAGCGGGGAAAGTCGATCGAAGGGGAGAAAGAAACCCCGGAGCGAGGATTCTTTCCAGCCTGGGGGAGGAGTCCTCCTCGAGGTTTTTATGAGTGGAGCATGTTCTGACTCTCTCACTCGCTCGCACATCTCACGTGGTTGGCACGGTACGTCCTATCCGAGTACTGTACGCGTTGTGCCGGAACCGTACCTGCCGAGGTTAGCCAAAGCAATTGTAGTGAGGCACCGGGAGTGTTGGCTCTCCACATAACCACCTCCCTGATGGATTACCCCCCCATGCATAATTGGAGGCGGCAGCATGTCCTTCACTCACCACCTCTCTTTCCTCCCCTCTGTTTTGCCGAGTGATCCGATTCGAGGATACCGGCATCTTAATCTCGGAGCTGGTTTCCAAACATCATCGTGTTGATATGTTTTGTCCATCTCAGTACTTCTAAGGGTGGCGGAGAGAAAGGGGGTTGATGACTGGTGTTTCGTTTCATTCTAGAGCAAATGGATTGAAAAGGAAGTAATTCTAGGGCTGCCAGTTCTCAATATCGTATTATACTGTGATGGGACTTAGAGTTCTAGTTCTCGGGAAGGCGACAGCACGGTAATGGCAACCGGCGGAAGAACGGAATCCCTTCTGTGATGGGATGAGGGGAACTTGCAGAAAGGTAGGACGTTACCTCTTATTTGGGAGGTTGGACTAGGCACGATTTGTTGCTCAACTCGGAATTAATGGTGATGTGCTTGTTTGATCGCAAAATACTTGGTTTATGACTGGCTTACAGTGGCAGACATCCTCAATTCTTACAGGACAAGGCTGGAAGTAGTCGTTGATCGCCATTGAAGCTGAGGTGCATAGATCTCGAATGTTTCCAATGAAATGATGCAACTATGGAGATGGCGGCGGGTAATGAAGAAACACTGAGAAAAATATCCTGGTATTTTTCATTTTTCCTTTGGCCCTTCGCTCATTCATTGCCCACTCATTGCCGTCGCCTTCGATTCGAATAATTGGGTGGTGAGGTTGTGATACCGTTTTACCAGCGCATAGTACCATGCTCGTATAATAACGAGGTTTGGCTACAATAGTTCTCTATTACCGGCAACAACAATGCTATCCTTCCTCATATGACAAATGAACCAATTCCACATAGTTTATGTAATCCAGCCATCACGGTTGACAGGAGAAAAGAGAAAAAATGATCCGAAAAAGGGCCGGGATCAACCCCCACCCCCCAACATATCTCTGGACGTTGGAAGCAAAAAAAAAACCTTTAGAAATGATGATGCACGAAAAAACCTGCATCCGTGTAAGGGGATCACAAAGTATTTAATACTGGATTCGGTAATCACTCACATGTTTTGCCTCTTCCATAAGAGTAGGGGTAAAAAACTCCAAGTGCCCATCTTCCCTAAATATAATAATCATTTGTAGAGTATGGTATAGTCTATCATAGTACTTGCACAGGGTATATTTACGGTACTCTCCTTCTCTCTCTTCCTTGCCAGAGGCTCAACTGTCATCTATTTCCTCTTTCTAACTTCGTGTGGTAGAGGAGTACGAGCCGGCGGGGTGGCTTTGAACATTTACGCTCGATTTCGCGGCAGCTTAGAGGTAGCACATTTCTCTACCCATCTCTTGAGTAGCTCGCCAAGCCTTAGTCTTCTTATCTACGGAGCTTTTCTGATATTGGGGGCACGCTCAGGTCCGGAGAGCCATGCTCTGCCGTTGCGACCTTATCTACCTCCAGGAGAATCCAAGGGACTTGTGCCGAGCCAGCTAGTCATGAGGGAAGAGGACCATACCAAGTTCTCACAGCCCACTTTTTTTCTTTTCTTTCCTTAATATTTTCATGTGATAGTAAAAACGTATGAAGGGAGTGCCTATTTCGCTTCTCAGACGTAATATCGGATATGGTGGGAATATACCGCATTGCCGGCAGTCTTACAGCATGGCCGAACAATACGACTCTTGGGGCCCACTAGCTGAGCCCTTCTTTGTTTTCCCCTTCCTTTTTCAATTTCCCTTCACCCACTCAGAACAGGGCGGCTCAGTTACCGACAGGGAATACTGTGCTGTATGGGCGTAGGGGGGAGGGGGGGGGTCATTAAGGACAAATCCAATGGTATAAAGCGAACCACATGTTCCTGATTTCCTTCCCTTCTTAGCTGTCTCGCGGGATCATTGACTGCCTTTTTGTCAACGTCTTTCGTCTACATCACCCGCCTCCCACGACCCCCGCGTCGCTCCCCACTAACTTACCCCGGGTCTCTTCAAACCCCTTGAAAGGAGGAATAACGAAAGCTACCTTACCCACTAACCGATCACAATGAAGTTCTCATCCGCGGCCGTTGTTGCAAGTATCGCCGCTGTTGGCTCTGCTCAGACTGTGGCTGACCTTCCTCCATGTGCTGTATGTATTTGGATAATATATGTCTCCCTTCGCTGGGGTAATTAGCTAATATATCAATAGTTGGACTGTCTGGCCAATGCTTTTCCGATCACTGGCTGCTCCCCCACCGACCTTTTTTGCGCTTGCTCTAACAGGCTATTCGTTGTTGGCTCTGCTGCTTGCATCAGGAGGAACTGCCCGGACGCTGACCAACAGAGTAAGTTTTGATATCACAATAGCCCTTTAGGAAATAGCTTACCAACGAATCCATAACAGGGGCCCTCGCCGCCGCTGCCGCTCTCTGCCGGGAAAACGGTGTTAGCATTCCCACCACCTTTCCTGGCCCCTCACCCACCGCTACTGTCGCCAGCGCCGCCAGCAGCGCGAGAACCACGACGCAGGCTGTTGGCACTACCACGCGTGGTTCCACCTTTACCAATCTCCCAACTACCCTGCCGACAACTACTGCTTTCGCTGGTAACGTCACCTCGAACATTACCAGACCCACTACTGTTCCGAGCATCTCCAGTGGGGCTGAGCGCCTCACCACCGCTCTCACCCTCGTTGGGTTGAGCATTGCTGCGGCCTACTTCTCACTGTGAAACCGCTTTCCGACCGCCCTCACCCCACCACCGGCAAAGGGAAAGTTGACCTTTAAGGGTTTCGTCAATTATGGTATGGTGAGCCTTCGGTTCATGGGATGGTTTCCGGCTTTCGAAATCTATGGGGAAAGGATAGAACAAATAATGACGGGGATTTTTCTTTTCCGGAGAAGGGTAGTTATTGGGTTCTTTCGAGAAATATTCTTGTTTTTTTAGTTGTATCGGGGTCGGGGTTTCTCGGTATTGGTTGTCTTGTTTAATACTTATGTACAAACAGCTGCTACGAAGGACCTCTTGATTCCTAATACCGTTCTCGATATTTCAAATATTCAGATTTCTCCAACAGGAGGTTTCTTGTTTTGAATATTCTTTCTTCGTGATGTGTGATTCCCATGACTGGGGCGATGGTCGTTGAGTTTGGTTACGGAGCAAGACTGTGAGTATGAAAAACACCGCCAATGCGAACCCAGATCCTGCTAATTTGCACCACAAGCCGTACTGTACAGGAATAGCGCAATTGTAACCCAGAACACCAACTATCTCTCTATCGGCAGGCCGACCACCACCGTACGATCCGTTAATTCAACCAGTTATCGCAAGACCCTACCATAGTGCCCTAACGCACCCCACGGACACGACCCCCGAAACATCTCCGCCAGCCCAACTTTCCCCTAAACCATCCATAACAACTTCCCCTCCTTTCATTTCCCTTCCCAAAACTCCGTTCCATTCCCTCACCTCCCCATCTTACCAATTATAGCTCTACTCTACCGCGCTGTGCCGTACCATCCGCCCCAAATCGAATCCCAAAAACTTCAACGACAACTTGATCTCCCGATGTTTGGCCTAACCAGAATAGTAAGCCGTGTTGGGTGCTCGAGGTGACGCCAGCACGGGGGGTATTGTGCCCGTACAAGATGGGAGAATGAAACAACTTCCACTCCTAGAGGTCGCTGTTTTTATTCCTATTTATTCCTACCGTTTTCCCCTCCTTAGCAGGAGGGTTTCTTAGATTAGGGGTGATGTTGGAGCCAGTTGGTTGATTGGTCAGTATCATAATATGTGGGTAAGGCTTGGCTGGGGTTCACGGGGGGGGGAGGTTGATGCAGGTGCAGTGCTTACTAAATCTAGCTCTGGATTGGAGGTGGAAAGAATATAGTTGTCGACCACCAGCGATTTAGAACGGCATTTGGATTTGGCGCTTGTGTGTACCGAATGTGCAGGACTGTTTATAACCCCCAGAGGATTATTCGTTGAAGAGTGCTTAAAGCAGAGGGTCTACCTTAACCTACACATAAGGTTGCACTATTGAACGATAGCCTAAACGTCACATTGCATATCGATGAGCGCTACTTCTCGAAATCTATGATACCGCACCGGTATCTATACGCGCCCCCCCCCAATCCCTCCTGTTCAGTGTAAACATCCATGACACCAACAAGCTAGAAAGATTAGGTTACTACGAAGAACACTAAATCAAGAATCTAGCATAGTCAATCCTGTCAGTAGCTGGGCCAATAGTTACCGACCCTCTCTCTAACATGAGCTTCGCTATCTATACATTTATTAGTTCAATGCAGTTTCCTGACTAATTTACAGAGAACTTGCTTACCTTCTTGATCTACAGACAAGACCTGTTGGCTATTCGGTGGGGACAGTGGAAGTGGCGATTGCATGAGAGGCATTGAGGTTGGCCGGTATAACCTTCAGGAGTACCATATATTCTCATGAAAGTCGGAATGGCACTAGAGCGAACTAAGGTCAAGCTAATGTAGCCGAACCAACAGGAAGGCACAAAGAACACCAAGTCGCCACTGTTTAAACATAGAGAGCGACGATTGGACATGTTCAGGAAAACTATCACCAGGGCCATTCCGACTTTCGTGAGATTCTACAGTGCAATCAGAAAATTTAATGGTTGTAGCTGAGGCAATGCAGCTCTCCGCAGCAAATTAGAAAATTTATTTTAAGTTCTGACAGTCGTAACAAAACCTCTGCACCACAGAGCTTTACCATCAGTCCCCACTTTCCCTAATGCAACCATCACGGAAAGAATACTATAAAGAAAAACATGAATGCCCTGACCCCCCAATGACCAAAACCACCACAACTACGGCCCAA
>Ga0307509_10001301_pt1 | contig 42334 bp, 16 predicted proteins | sample 10_EM_MG_FD_202245 | JGI IMG/M metagenome (GOLD analysis project Ga0307509, IMG submission 202245) | Populus trichocarpa ectomycorrhiza microbial communities from riparian zone in the Pacific Northwest, United States - 10_EM | ecosystem: Host-associated > Plants > Roots > Unclassified | place...
ATAGAGATGAAACACTAATTAAGTTTCCGCCTTGCATCATAGCAGAAAAGGCAAGAGGAACGCAATTTGATGGAGTCCTTTTGATGTCATATATGTTAATTTTCTGTTTTGTTTATTTTATAACTATTTTCTGGGTTTTTTTAAATAAATAAAAAAAGTAGAGAACTTGTTTGGTTGGGCAATAATCGGGAGTGATGCTTAAATTATTTGAAGTTGGAGAGTGCGATTTTATCCCTTACCCAATGTCATTGTCGACCATTGATGTTCTCAAACCTATTTTGAATCCTCTCGTAGCTTGATTCTCGAGTGCCACTAGCCGAATACCGTCATAGACCGGGCGTCCTTGTTTAGAACTCAGTCTCACCTCGTCTTGATTAAATAAAGTCATATAAAAAAAAAATTAGATAAGAAATTTTTAGGGTTTGTTGTAAATCCCGATTCAAAAAAACATATAGTTCAGCTATTTATTTTAAATCTAAAAAAATCTTGATTCTTGAGGGTTTTTTATAGATAAATCTTGATTCTTGATACTTTAGGTTTGCTTGGTTGAGTTTTTTTAAAAAAAAAATAGATTTTGCATCATTGTCTTCTTCTTCTTCTTCCTTTTTTATTTTTATTTTTTTAGTTTGGACCACATATACATATAAAAAAATTAAAGGTGATATTGTTATTTTGAGTCATTTAAATCTTATTTCATTATTTTTTTTTTGTAGTTTTTTTTTCGAGTCTTTGTATCGTTCATATTTCACACAAATTCATATTGATACTCGTATTTTTGTATTTATAGTTTTCAATCTTTATACTTCTTGAGTCTTTACATTATTTGATTACAGTATTAAGATATTAATATTTGATTTGTTGTGAACTAGTTCCTTAAAAAAGTACCTAAGGTACTGAGAATTGAGTGGTAAAAAAAAATGTAAGCATATTAGAGTAAAAGGCTGAAAATTTATGTGAAACACCAAAGAAGTGATATTTATTGAATGTAAACATGTAAACCTCCATATAAAATTACTAGTGATAAATGAATTAAATTTAAAATAAAAGATTTTTGAATTAACAAGGAGAGGGTAAAGTTGTAAACCCTCTCTTAGAAATCTTTCAAATTAGTGGAACACTAGAAATTTGATTAAGAGATATAACAAATTAAATCGGTAAACAGGATTAAGAATATATTTTAAAATTAAAAAGAGTATAAATTGACCCGAATGAAAAGGGGTTAAATAAAAATAATAATGATAATGATAAAATAGAGAGGAATAAACCAAAATAAAATTTCTTTTAGAAATAGAAGGATTTAAAAGTGATTTAAAAAGGGTTATTAGGGGGAAATAAAAACAAGAAAGAATCATGAGGCTCAATGTGTAATTATAGAAATTTGACTCATTGATGTAATAAAGAGAAATTTGTACCTATAAATAAGAGAATAGTATTTTATTGAGGGGTCATGGCTAACTAACAAAGGAGAGAAGAAAAAAAAGGTTGAATGCTTGATTTTTCTTGGATTTTATCATCTAAAATCACTAAAGAGAATTAGATTAATGAATCAAACAGAGGTTTAGGAATGACTGGAGCTAGAAATTCAAAAACTTCTTGGGGTTAAAGGACTTGAAAGTTACAGGTTTAGTGGAGAAAAAGAAGAAGTCAAGGAAACTTATTTTCATTTCTTTTATCCTTCCAAATTCTTAAATGTAAGAGGTAAGAAACTTCTCTAATGAAATCATTCATAATGGTTTATGATTTTTAAGCTTAATTGTATTGTATTGAGTTATGGAAAATGGGTTCGTGAGATTGAATGCTTTGTTTTGTTGTTTTTTTTTATATATTTGGATGTTCTTTAACATGAAAATATAATGAGTATTGTGTGAATTGAAACAATTAATAAGAAAAAGTTGATCCTTTTTTCTAATGGAATATTCAGCCTAGCAATTTGTTTAAGAGAATAGGATTTTTTATTGAATTGAGAGTTGGATTATACTTAATTGTGTTTTAAGTAAGGGTTAACGTATGGGTAAAGTTCCAAATGAAAGAAAAATAAAATAAAATTGGTATGAGTTTTCTTAATACCATATTCGACCATATTAGAAAAAAGAAAGGACTTGAATGAAGTAATTTATTTGGCTAGAAACTATGTTAGATTGTATTTAAAAGAAGGTTTAGTGAAGAGGTAATGATAAATTTTAAGAAAATAATAAAATATATGCCTACTCTTCGATGATGGAATTAGCCTTAGTGAGAAAAATAAAAAGGATCGTTGGTTGGTTTAATTAGTGTAAAACTTTAGCTAAATATGTGATTCAAGGGAAATATATATTGAGAAATATGTTATTTCAATAAAAAAAAATCCGTTTCTTTATACAAAAGTTATGTAGTAAAGAATTGATTTCAGGAAATTGAAGAAAACGCACATTTCCTCCTCATGTGTATTATTCAAGCAAGATAAAACAAAATGAAATTTGTAATGGTTGAGTTAAATGCTTATGAGAATTGTAATTTAAGTATAAACTATAGTGAAATTATGAATGGAAATGAATATACATAAAACTTGAATTTGGAAAGAGGTTTCCAGTAATGAATGGATAGAGTATAATATTTAAAATTGTTGTTGACACATGAAAGGTTGCGATAGTAGTGCAACCACAAGGTAGTGCATCTAGAGCTTAGATATCAGGTAGGTGCTTGACACTTTTATTTAGCAATTTATTTAGTCAGGTAGCTATAATTTTTTTAAATATGGTATGTTGTTATTATAATTGTAATATATTTGGAATTAGTTATCCGTATATGAGGTTAGTGCCCGGTAATGGAAAAGCAGAACTAGTTACTCGATAACGGAGCTAGTGCCTAGTAATAGGCAAGCGGAACTAGTTATCAAGTAATGTGGTTAGTGCTTGGTAATGGGTGGTGAAACTAGTTACTCAGTAATAGGGCTAGTACCTGGTAATGGATAAGGAAACTAGTTACCTGGTAATAGGCTAGTGGCGTCAATTTGTTTGATCACCAGAAAATATGACCTGACAAGATGGTTTAACAGGATTATAAAATTACTTGAAAAGATTAATTAAGATTATGACATATTATTAAAGTTGACTTGTTGTTTTGTGTGTTTTATTATGTGGTTTTATTTACACCATGCATTACATCAATTTTAGGTACATCGCAACCTCGTGTAGAGTAAATAGATGTTTAGAAACTCTTTTGTTTAAGTAATGAAATTGAAATTTTGAATTGAAATTCTTTTGCAATGTAATTTTGGTATGTAATTAATGCTTAAATTTATGATATTTATAATGTTGTTGATATATTGTTTTATTGGGTTATTATAACATTATGAATTCAATTTCGCATATTAGAATTAAAAATGCATGAATTTATTTTATAATGTTTCTCTATGAATTTTTGTATTCATTTCATTTGATTATTATTCTTGAAAATTGTTTTACAAGATTTGAAGTGATTCAAATTGGGATTAGATGTGTTCTAATCCAGTGAAATGATGAAATGATTAAGTCTAGGATGATTGGACTCTTTAAAACAAATTAGTGTAAAGATCTATTTTTTGTGTTGTCAATAACTTGGTATTAATATTTTTAGGGGAAACACTATTGAATTTGGGTAGATTTAAAAAAAGTTTCCTGGCTTTATACTCAAATTAAAATGTTAATCGCACTAAAAATCTGAGTATTAAATGGGGTCGTTATTGTTGGTATCAGAGCCCTAGATTAGGTTTAGTATTTGTAATGGAAATTGATATATGTTGAATTATTTCAGGACAATTCATATAAGGCAAGATACGAGGACAAATCCCTCTCCAATATAGAGGAGATCTCATGGTATAGATTCCAAAGAGAGGCGGGGAGAGGATCCTTTAGTGGATAATGCCTCTCATATGCCACCACCATTTATTTAATCGAGGTAGAGGGAATCATTTAGACTTCAAGATGATATCGTTTCTAAATATATTGGTGTGTCCCAAACTAGAAAGGTCATATCACCAAGGGCAAGCAGTTGTGCCTCCACCAGTAGCACTTGTAGAAGCCCCCACACCATATGTTGACCCTACTTTACTAGCAAAGTTAATGAGGGCAACAATTAAGGGTATAACTAGCGTATCAGCCCCAATAGTCACAACACCCACAAACAATGTGATTGCCTTAGTATGGATTGTAAAGAGTATGAGAGAAATGGGTTGTAAGCCCTTCTTAAAGGAACAAGATATAGAGATTGTTGGGAGATGAATTAGGAAAGTGGAAAAGATTTTGATTTAGATCAAGGTGCTATAAGATTTACAGGTAGACTGTACCACCCAACTATTATCAGACAGAGCACAATCTTGATGGGAGACTATATAGTCGATGAGGACCACAAAGTTATGGAAATAAAGTGATTTTAGGGTACATTTGAGAATAAGTTTTATTCTAAATATCACTATAAGGTGAAAGAATAAGAGTTTTTGGCTTTGAGGTATGATTACATGTCAAAAGTTTTTGGCTTTGAGGTATGATTACATGTCAATGCTTGATTATGAGAGGAGGTTCCATAACCTCTCTATGTTTGCCCCATATTATATTCCTACTGAACAATATATGATTGAGAGACTACGTGATGGCTTATGATAGGATTTGAAACAAGGGCTACTTGCATTACAATTTAAGATGGCAAGAGAGCTAATAGAGGCAGCTCAAGCTCTAGAGGCATGTATTGGAGAGAACTAGTAAGGTCAATCTGGATTGGATAAGAGGAAAGATATTGATTTCTCTTAAAGTAGACTTCCCGTTCTTAAGATGAGTAAATAAGGACAATTTAGTCAGTTCAAAAAAAACAAAAGATGCGGGTTAGAGAAGCAGCTGGGTTTTATAGAGTACAAGTGAAGGGTTGACTGGAAGACAATCAGACCTAAAGGGTAGTTCTGTTGGAGGGGCTTTAGAGCAAAAGACAATTACTTATCCTCACTATGTTTGGTGAGAGCAAAGGCATCTAAAAGCCTGTTTTGTATTGTCATATTGATGTTATATTTATAAGTAAAAGGGATAGAAGTGGCAGGATTGTCCGCAATTAGGTCGTGAATGTTATTATTGTGGAAGGAAGGGACATTTCAAAAAGGATTGCCCTTGAAGAGTTGGGTATGTTTAGGGAAAAAGGCAGTAAACACAGAGTTCGTAATAGTCGATCATTGTGGATAGGCCCACCAGGCCAACACTATCAGGGGCTAGTGGTAACAAGAAACGATCTAAAGCACACGAGGATAGGACACGGGAGAGTGTTCCACATGATTAAGAAGGATGTTAGAGTTGCTTCTAATATAGTGGAAGGTATGTTATGGTTAAATTTCATATTTGTATATGCATTAATAGATTCTGGTGCAACACACTCATTTGTATAAAATAAAATTATGGGAAAACCTAAAAAACAAAAACAAATTCACATTTAGTACTCCTTCAGGGGAGAGTATAGATATTTACCGCGTTTATAAAGGGATAAGGGTTAACATTGATAGGCGTGAGATGAAGGTAGATCTAATACCTTTAGAATTATATGACTTTGATGTAATTTTAGGTACGGATTGGTTGGGCATGTATAGGGCTCAAATGGACTGTTTTGAAAAAACAATTTCTCTCCAAGGATTAAATGGTAGGAGAGTAATATTTAGAGGGGAAAGAAATGTCATACCAAATTCTATTATTTCAGCTATGACTGCTAGGAAAATTATGAGGAAAGAATGTGAGGCTTACCTTGCATATGTGATGATTTCAAATAAGGAAAATATCAAATTGTCAAATCTATCCATGGTAAGAGAATTTTTTTGACGTGTTTCTGGAAGAGTTATTAGGATTGCCTCTAAAGGAAGTAGAGGTCTGTATTGATACATTACCCGATACCTCTTTTATAGCCTAGTTACCCTATAGGATGGTACCAATAGAGTTAATTGAGTCGAAGATCCAACTGCAAGAATTACTAGATAAGAGGTTTATACACCCAAGTAATTCACCCTGATGAGCTCTAGTCTTATTTGTGAAGAAGAAATATTAGTTTGTATGAATAGATGATTTGTTTGACCAACTCAAAGGAAATAAGGTATTTTTTAAGATAAACCTGCGATTAGAGTACTATCAGCTACGGATTAAGAAGTAGGATATGCCAAAAATCGTATTTAGAACTCGTTATGGATATTACAAGTTCTTCGTAATGCCATTTGGATTAACAAATACGCCAGCAGTATTTATAGATCTAATGAATCATTTCTTTTAATCTTACTTAGATAAGTTCATGTTGGTAAACAAAATTTTGATATACTCTAGCTCATATTTAGGGCATAAGCAACATTTGAGACAAGTAAGACAGGTTTTAAAAGACCATCAGTTGTATGTCAAATTGAGTAAATATGAATTTTGGCTGAAAAAATGGTTTTTCTAGGACATGTTATAGATCCTAAGAAAGTCAAAGCAGTGTTGAAATGTGAAAGGCTTGCAAATGTATCTGAAATACATAGTTTCCTTAGGTTGGCAGAGTACTAAAGAAGGTTTATTAAGGGATTCTCAACCATAGAGACTCTATTCACCTGATTGACCTGAAAAGAGACAAAGTGAGAATGGTCAAAGGAGTGTGAATGTAAACCTCTAGTTAGAATTTCAAGAATCTTTGAAATATAAAAGGGAAATTGGGAGAATAAAAACGATTAGTAGGGAAAATAAAATATTAAATATAATTTAAAAATTAAAGACTCTTTATTTCAATTGAAATAAACAGGAAGCCGAAACTTTTTTTCCTTTTGGGTTTTTGATTCTCTAAAATGTTGTAAAGAGAGAGTTGTAGGATTTTGGTATTTGTGGAATGCGGGGGCTAATAGTAAAGACTCGAAGAGTTGGGTGTGTTGATTGCTTGGCTATTGATTGTTATTATCCATCGAAGTCTAGTCAGAGGAAAAACTAGGCGCTGATAAATAAGAATACGACACGTGGATAGATCATAACCAAGAAAAAAAAATTTCTTATTGTTCATTCATTCATCAGGAAGACAAATAATATTAGTGATTATGTTATTGGGTTTTTGAGGATTTTAATAGTGTTTATGAGATCAAATTAAAACCTCAATAGATATTGTTTGGTGGTCTACATTTCAATCATGTGCTTTTAGAGCATATAATGAATGGCTAGAATAAAAAGACCGGGGTAATTTTTTTAAAATGATGTAACTTTTAGTATCATAAAATGAACAATAAGGTGCTCGTGTTTTGGGTAATACTCCACAAAATGCTAATACACATCACATCAAGTTCAAAAAGAAATTTTACATGTCTTTGCTAGAAATGTTCAGTCTTCAATTTGTCATGAGATTGGTAATGCAAGATTTTGTTTATTTATTGATAAAGCTCGAGATGAATCCAGAAGACAACTTATTTTGACTCTTCATGTTTCGTCGATAACTACTAAACGAAATTTTCAGCGATGAAAATTGTTAAAACAAAACTTCACAATCAGATGGAGGATGATTTTCTTGTAGATTATTTGATTGTTTATATTAGAGAGAAAAGAAGTTAAAAGATTTTCAATATATATGATAATCGATGATTTCTATTCCATAAAAAAATGACGATCACAATTAAAATAAACAATACTTTGTTTTAGCTAATATTTTTTATAAATTTTGTATGTTTATATATTTGATATGTATAAAAAAATAATAAATATATTATAAAGATGATATTAATTTTGGTATTGATCTTATCCTCATACAAGGTTCGTTATATATTTGTAGTAAATCTTTACATTTCTTTTCCTGTTCGTAATAAATTTTATATCGTTCTATATTTTTCTTTACACACAACCAAATCATGCAGGATCCTAGCTACCCCTGGACCCGCCTACGTTTAAAAAGTAGGATGGTTACATGTGTCACCATTTAACTGTCCCAGCTGGGTACGAAGATGAATTTTAAGTGATACGTAGACATACAATCTTGTTGGTTCACTGCTCGGACTGATTTATAAACAATATTACAAAATGAGTGGTGATGTAATTTGTAAGAACATGCATGAAATATATTGAAATGCAGGTTTTTCCAAGCACGAAGTGATCAGTCCTTGTTTATCTAGTAATTTGTAATTCGTGCTCGTGTTCTTGCAATGCTCATCCCTCGTGACTAAAATCATTTACCATGAGAAGAAAAACAACAACCAAGACATGTATAGATCTGGATCACCCATTCATAAATCTAGAACCATAACGATATACGTTTTTGCAATGTTCTTTCACAACTGCAAGCAACGATCTTCTCCTATTATTCCCTTTGTTGTATGTGATTATTAGACATCAAATAAATTCAAAATTATATATGTTATGTCTTAATTGGATTTGTTGGATTTTTATTCATGTAATGTTTTCTTAACAAAACATGTCTTCTTCTTTTTATTAGGAACCGACAAGTTTATGGGCAAGGGTTTTGAGAGGAAAATATATCAAATCTCAGGATAGGTTCCAGATGTTCAAGCTGGAGGAGGAGACTCTCCTTTTTGGAAGGCCATTGTAAGTAGTGGCCACAAGTTATTGAGGGCATTGGATGGTCAGCAGATGAATGGCAGAGAGATTAGTTTTTGGAATATTGATAGATGGCTAGATGGTTATGGGCCTTTGAAGAATCTAGCAGAAGCTGAAATCCCAGAGGCTTCCCTTCATTACAAAGTTGCAGATATGGTGCAAGGTGATACCAAATGGAGATGGGGGCTTTTTGCTCACCTTCTCCCGATGCAGGTGGCTAGCTATCCTTTACCAGGCACGAGCAATCTTTGGAGCAGGTCTGGAAGTTGATATGGGGGTGGAAAGGAATGGAGCGGATCAAGATATTTTTAGGGTTATTTTCTAATGGAGGTTTAATGACGACGAATGTACATGGAAAGAAGGCATCTGACAAACAATCCATTGTGTAGTTCTTCTTGCAACCTGAACTGGGAAACTACTTTGCATGCATCAAGGGATCATTGTCATCTAGCAAAGAGCATCTGGATCGTCATTTGTTTTTTGCAGCAGATTCTCTTCCATGGTTGGTCTGGAACATTAGTTCAAAATCTGTGTCAGCTAATGAGGTTCTGTGGTCCATCATATCCGGTTTGGCGTTGTGGTACATAGGGATATGGAAGAGTAGAAATGCTCGTGTCTTTGGTAATAATAATCATATCCCAGCTGATTGTATTGTGTCAGTCATTAGAGGCCTAGCTGTGGATAGTTGGAAAAATAAAAGTGAGGACATGTGCAGGGGAGCATTCAGAAGCAGGTCCACCAAGTGGGGTGGAAATTCCTTACTCAAGATGGGTTAAATTAAATATGGATGGATGCAACAAAGGGAATCCATGATACAGTTAAGGTACAGTCATGAATTCCTTATTTGGTTATGTGTTTAAGATTAGTTATTAATACATTTATGAAGGGTTTTTTGTCTAGAGATGTATTTAATTAGATTGAGATTTTTATAGATGACAGGTTTGGTCCAATTCTTTTTATAGATGATTCAGCTAGATTAGTACAAGCTATGCATGAGATTTTTTTAGGCAGCAAGTAAAGTTTATTTGGAGTGTATTTTAAGTCTGATTTGGTTCCTATTAATAAATATGAGTTTCAGCCACATAAGATTCAAAACTAGCTTGGGTTAATTAAGATGTTGGGATCAAATTTGTTTGGAGTTGATTTTCTAATTCTACAAGGACTTAAATCAGCAAAATATTCTCCTAAAATTCAAGGAGATTTCATTTATTATTTTCCTTATTATTTAGAAGAATATTTATCAACAAATGAGGAAGTTTCCTAGTCAACAAAGGATACTAGGGGAGCTGACAGATTTAATTTTCTAAGTTAGGAAGGATTAATTAATTATTCTTCTAGTTTAGGAAGGAAACCAAATTGACAGTTATAAAAAAGAAAGATTTTCTTCATTAAATGTCCATGTAAAACAAGGAAACAAAGCACAACAAGGTAAGAAGACTTCAGAATTAATTTCACATTTAAATTAGATTTTCTAGCCTATTTGAGACTTTTTAGGGGTGACAAATCTGATTCTAGCATGTCTAGGATATTAATTTCATATTTTTATTATTATTTTTTTAGTTTTTGGTTTATTATTACTTATTTCAGTCAATTTTATAAATGGATTCAAATCAGCCCACATATGGGGATCCATTAGGGTTATTTGAAGCATTATATAAATGTTTTGTATGCTAATAAGCAGGGGGTCGGGAATTTATGAAATAAACTTGTGTTTTATGTAATGAAACAAGTTATCTTTGTTAGGACAGATCAAATCTGACTTATCAAGGTATAACTTACCTTGTGGCGTTATTTAGTATCTTGAGACATGTTTTCATTGTGTCACACTTATTAAACTTAATTTTTAGTTTTTTCAAAAGGTATAATCTTTATTTGAGAATTGTTTACCCACGTCATCAAGAAGTTGGCATAGATACAAGGCCAGGGCAGGGGGTTTAATTCGGGATGAATCTGGTTATTGGATAAAAGAATTTGCAATTAATTTGCGACAATGTTCTTCGGTCATAGCAGAGCTAGTGTGATGGTATCGGGTATCGAATTGGCTTAGATGTTGGGATTGCAAAAAGTCATCCTACAATCTGACTTAAAACTGGTGGTTCAACTCATCACACAGGTGTCTATTACGGTGGCAGCAAATTACTCACTCATCGTCAAAGCAAAGGAGCTGCTAGATCGTGAGTGAGAGATCAAAGTCCAACTTGTTTACCGCGAGGCAAATCAAGAAGCATATTGGTTAGCAAATTTTAGTTTAGCTGTGAATCCTCCATGTAGGAGCAATTGGATTCCAGATGACCTTCTGGGGCTTTGTATTTGATCTTGTACCTTAATCTTGTTAGGTCTATTTTTCCTCGTTTAATTTAGTTGGTCGCTTTGCCCCGATTTTCATTAAAAGAAATAAATTCAACAAAACAGAATGACCCAATAAGTTTTAAACAACTGTATGAAAAAAGGTAAAGAATAATTAATTAGATGAGATTATATAAAAATTATCAATAATAAAATAGATATTATACTTAGATTTAAAAGTAATTGTTAATATTATCATCTAATCTTCTTTCAAAATCCTAGCATAACTGAATATTTTTTTAAATTTTATTTTAATAATTTTAAAAAAAATATACATGTTCCAAAGTAATAAAAAAATAATTTGAACTTCTGAATCCCAAAGCTGAAACCATTTATTTTTATGAACTTTAGAATTCCAAAGCCAGAGAAGGATTTACCTTGTCGAAATTTCTCATCAACTCTACTTGTTGGGGGTTACAAATCACCAACAACTACAGATTTCCCCATGCAGTTATCAGAAAATTGTGTTAACCGATGCCATATTCTACTGTTCATAACACCGCATGGTAAACTAGGCAGGCCAGACACGGCGAAGGATTAAAGTCAACACACAGGATTCGTATGCTTAAATAACTTGTAGAACGAACAGTTTATCATCATCAACAAATGTTCTGCTGTCATCATCTCCATTCAAGAAGCTTTTCATACAAACACAAGGCAGAGATGTTGACAAAATAATCATTTCACATTTCCATAATTAATGAAAAATAAACAAACATCTCACATTTACCTGACCCTAAGATCATGGAACAATCAAGGTGGTGGAACCCAGAGATACTGAACTGGAACAAGCCTGCCCAACCGACACGAGTATATTTTATTTCATCCAGCGAACATGAGTATCCAAATCAAGCTAATACTACTTCGTGGGGGTCAAAAGCTTAAGATACCGACACAACAATGCACCAACGGACTAAAGAAACAAAACCTAAAACAGAGAAGAAAATTAAGAATACAGTCAGCTGGGGAACTCATTAGAGATTATCTTGTGAGCTTCGTATACAAACGAGGATGCATAAATTATCATCCCAGGAAAGAAGGATGTTGAGACTACTATGCTGAAAACTGTTACAAGAGATTCCTTCCCTGCGCCCATCATTCAAGCTCCAATTTGAAATCTTGCTTCATATTCACGGGTCGGCTGCACACAAGTATAAATTCTTTCAGAGAATGGAATAAAATGTTGCTGCAAACTAAAAGCAGCATGAACACGATGACAAAGATGAAAAGACAACACAGCTGAGTATCACGCATTTTCAAAATCATTCAACTTGAGTAAAGAATTGCTAGAACATGGAGACACAATCAAGAAAATCATGGAAAGTTGAAAATTGTTACCATGAAAACTGCTAAAATTAACCTGCGTGCAAACCACCTCATATGCATTGCACGCTGAGCTCCAGCGGCTGCTTCGATGCTGCCAAACCGTAGATAAACACAACCAGTACTATTCCTACAGGTAAAATAAAACAGTTGAGAAAGAAAATGAATGGCATCCCGACTCAAAGAAGCACCCCTGTAGTTGCAAGCCTATAAGTTTTAGCATTGCACCAAGTAATGGCTCTTAAAAGTGGCATCAGCTTTTGAAATGGCATTAAAATAGAAATGCCCACAAAGATGGCATTTTGACAGGGTTAATGGATTGGGTATATGTGACAACACAACAGTATCAGACCATTGAAAGGCCATATTCATTCTTTATTCTTAAAAATAGCTTCAGATAAGGTGAAGTTCAGAAACTTCACTTGGTTGTGATTTTGAATTAGCACTACACTCTATTTGTAGTGCCCTGCAATTAGAATTCGGGTGGGGGAGCATGTAAAACATCTCAATAACAATTCCATGTCACCAGAATTTTGACAGGAAATCAAGAGCAATCAGGCCTAAGACAATAATCATTCAAAAGGTATATTAATATCCTTACATAAGTGCCAACAGAACAATAAAACAGAGCAGTGAAAAGAACATGGTTCTAAACAAAATAAAACTCCTAATTAACTCTAGTCTCCTAGATGTCACAATAACCAAAAATAACAAGATTTGCAGAAAACAAAAGCAATAAAATAAAATATTTAATTTTCCTAAAACATCTATGTTGTTAATCTTCCATTAGAGCACTTATAAGAACCTATATGGATAAAGTTCCATGAGCTATATACTTACTTGTCCACAAAAATATGTTCCACCTGACCATACTTTGAACATTCTTCTTCTACATCCTCTTTAATGTCCAAATCAAAATCTGGTTCTGTCTGCAACATTTTCAAGAGAATCAGTACTTCCCAATGGAGAACCAGGAAAAAAAAAAAAAAAAAACAACCTCAGTGGCTGGATCAAACATATTCTTTAACATTAGACACTCGCTGGGTTGCCCAATAGGTTCATAGGCAGGGGAAGATAAAACTGGTGCTGGAAGTGCTGCTGCTCCAATAGCAGTTTGCCCAATTATCGGCAAGCTAATGGCTTGTTGATTCGAAGCTGAACCATTTAGCAAAGGTACTCCGAGAGAGCCTGCAATACTGGAAACGGGGCTAGATTTAAGGTCAAGGAATTGATATTTATATAGGGAAAAGAAAACACAAGGTAAGATAAGCAAACCTTGTAGCAATACCAGTGCGATCCAGCTTCTGCATAAGCAATGCTCTTGATTGAGCATTCAAGGCCTGAATGGGAAAAGTGAAATCATTACATCAGATGAATTGGAGAAATTAAAAATGTAAGCAAAAGAAACAGTGCAACTATTGACACTCTTGCTGATGCAAGTTGGTCCCATACCCTCAAACAATAATATCAAGAACTCTAACCTCAACTAATCAATAAATAAATCATCAAGTTTTGTTGCTGGAGAATCAATTTTCCCAGTATGCAAAATTTTGAAATTGGCAGCAGCATGTTCATTTACCTTAGTGTCTCAAAATCTTAGTAAAAACTACAGTCTCCAGATGCTGTAATGAGTTTTCCCATTGTCAATTCGGAAGTTATAAACTTTTCTAGATAGTTCATTTGACATTTTTTTATGGGAGAAAAATAGGAAATAAAAGCAGAGACTCGGATACAAATTATCTCAAATCTTTGTGAATATAATGAAATGCTCTCATCCACATTCAAAGTTGCAGTGTCAAAAGTTGCCAGCCTGTTGTCAGCATGATCTACAATTTTAAATACTTTTACCCTAAAGTAACAATACTTCCACTTTGAAGTTGAATCAACAAACATCATTGTATTCATGAGAAATCTACACCTCATTACATGTTCAAAATTTTTGTAATTAGATGACCCCTGGCTCATAAATGCATTAATGACAAGGACAAAACCTCAATCTAACATTCATGCGAAAATATTAGCAGCAAAGTTACCAACAAGTTAATTTCTTTTGAAAAAATGAACATGTGGATCTAAGAAAACCTAACAATCCAAGATATAGAGTTGCGAAATATTCAAGGAAAACAATTAAATTTTTTTATTGCAAGGGTCACAACCCTATGAAAGCCATTCATTAAGCGGTAACAAAGCCATTCCAAATCAGTAAGGTAAGTTTAACAGTCTATCTCAACATCCACCACTCACAACATTGACCAAATTTGATTCATCTCAATGCTAGTATGTAACTAACTGTACAGACAGAGCAACTGCCCTATCCCATATATCATACCAGCTCTAATCATAACTCATTTGGGGTCATCTTATATATAAACACCTCATACTTCTTATTCCTAACTGATGTGGGAATTCCAAACTCATGCGGAACTCAAAAGCTATTTAAATGTCCTTCCAGGACAAGGATGACAATTCAATTTACTTATTGACAACAAAATTTGAGGTTACTTTTGATACAAAAAATCTGAATTAATTAAGTCGCTGATTTTTATAACACAATTATCAAAATATATATATATATATATATATATATATATATATAGACACACTATCCATATTGGTAAAACTTGTAAATTCTTGTCTCAAAGTGTCAATATTTAAACAAGACATTAGCAAAGAGTATCACGAGAAAAATAGTCAATTACTTCAATATAAGATCATCACCTCTAGTGGCATGCCAACAAAATTCCCCCTGGACAATCAACATAAAGCTCAGGAACAGAAGCCAATTAACAAAGCAAACCAGCCATGATTTCTAACAATGAAGATCTATATAAATCTTCAATGATTCCATTAGTGAAACAAACAGCACATCAGGTCCTTTGGTCTTTTTCCTATTCCCTTCATTCACAGAACCTTGTTTCTCTTTTTCCCCCACCTCTTTTCATTTGAATCCTTCCTTCTTGTAGTAAATTATTCTGGGCAATGTGATTATACACTAATATATTCAAATACATTTTTTTTCATTGTATGATTTACAAAAATTGTTTTGGATTCATAAAAATTAATGTACATTGTCATTCTTGACAAATTATGGTGGATTATGAACCCCCCCCCCTCCCCCTCCCAATAAAAAAATAGTGATAATAATAAATAAATAAATAAACAAACAAATAAATAAATAAAGTGGCTCAGCCACTGATCATGCAAGTTCACTCATTTAATGAATGGCAACATTTAGCTCACCAATCCACCACCATCGTCATCATCGAAGTCTGCAGATTTTGCTCCAGTATCTTGCTGCCCACCATGTTCTGTAACAGATGAAACCTATATGTACACAAACAATTCATCACAGACCTTTCCTAAGGAATAAGATTAGCATTATCAATTGTCATTTACAGCTAAATCAGCAAAGACAAATAGTTTCCTGGCAACAACATGCACTTGTGCATGTACAACATATGAAGAGCAACCTGGTATGTTAGGCATACCTTAATTGTTCGACCAGCAATCTCCAATTTTCCATTCAAAGCACTTTGTGCAGCCTTTGCATTTTCAAGTTGAGTGAACTGTAGAAGAGTGGATGAATTAATCAATCAACAAATTCAGAAGATTAAATAGTACAGAAAAATTTTGCAATTAACAAGAAGTTATCACCGACTTGAACAAATCCGAAACCTTTGCATTGTCCTGTCTCAAGGTCAAGAGGCAGTTGTACAAGCTCCACAGTACCGAATGGTTCAAAAAGCTGAGAGTAATACAGAGAAGAAAGACAAGACATTATGTAAGAGAAACAGGATGAAAGTTTTAGTATTTGGAAGTACTAGTGAAGGGAACTTGCTCATCTAAATATTATTAAAAACTTCTATCTGTCTCTTCAAAGCTAATAAGGTATCACACAGACCTTTACACATCAAAATTTACACACAAAAAAAACCATAAAAGCTACTGGAGTCATTGACTGTTGATTCAACATCCATGGGAGGATAACAAGTAACACTTCCATCAGCAACATCAAATATTAAGGCTAAAATGTCCTCCCACGGTTCATGAATCTGTAATGTCCAAGTCTATGCAGTAAGGAATTGTTGACCAAAGGCTTCTGACACTGATACATACAGATCTTCTACAAGCATCCTAAAGTTCTTTGCCAATTTAGCACAGGTGAACTAGTCTGTACATAATTCTTCTGTTACTTGCAGCTTATCCTCGTTAAGAAAGAAAATTGAAAGTTTCAAAAACAAAAGGTAAACTAGTCTCTCTCAATGATTGATAAACCAAATGAACTCTCCAATCTTATTACCTGTCTAAGCTGCATTTCGGTCATGTTAAAATGCAAATTTCCAACATATAGTTTTCTGTCAACAGGTCCAAATGGTCCAGCAACACCACTTGTGCCCCCACTAGAAGCACTAGACTGAACCAGATTCTTTTCAGCCTCAGAAGGCTTGACCATTACAGGTTGCCCAAAAAGGAGTTGACCTGAAAGAGCTATTGCCATCGGCACAGACATTGCATCATAGAATTCAACATACCTGCAGTTACACCAGTGCAGTAAATTAACTTGTCAGAAAATAAGAGACAAAGAAATCAAAATTCCAAAGCGTATAGCAAAGAGATGTAGGGAAAAATTAGTTTACATGCCCGTGTTACGTTGTGGGGTTGGATCAAAATCTTTTGAACATAACAAAAACTATCCAGGTTGTAAAGAATTATTTGGCATTTTTATTAAACCTAGCTGAGCGGGACAATCTTAAAATCCCCCAATCCGACTCCTTACATAACCCGAGTTTAAAGTTCAACGAGTTGCATCGATGTGACTCAGTCAACTTGGCCGATTCAAAGGCATCCTAACCGACTGGTAGAAAATCTAAGAATGAAATTGATAAAAAAAAAAAGTATAAAATTGACATTAAAAGACTATTGACCTAACTTCTTGCCTAACCCAAGTTTAAAATTAAATTGTGTGGGAGTTGCCCTGACCCGATCAATTTCGTCAGTCCGAAGACAACCAAGCAAACCGGTAAAAAAAGTCTGAAGAATTGAAAAAAAAAGGCATTGATAGAAAATACTTCTTGAACCGACTTCTTGCTTAACCCAGGTTTAAAAATAAATCGTGTGAGAGTTGCCCCAATGTGATTCAGGATGAAATTGAGAGAAAAAAAAGATGAAATTCAAAATAATAAAAAAAAAAAAAAAAACAAGGGGATTAAACATGAGTAGAAAAGAATATGTTAGCTTAAGCTGAATTTCTTTCCATGAATCAGATGTCTCATGTCATAGAATATGTTAGCTCATCGGAATAATAATAGGAAACCAAAACAAAATGAACAAATATAAATACAATTAAAAAGGTTAGCAACAATCCCCATTTTGACGTGTTTTGTGTAGAAAAGCCCAAAAATCACAAACAAATGAACCTCACTCAATGCTCAAACCAATTTAAGGCTCAATTGATAAAAAATTTAGATGGTTTTAGAAAACCAGATTCTGGTTACCCTAAGTTCTTAAGCAAAATGGCTGCCAAAACCAAACTATGCTGATGTAAAGGATCAACACTAGACCAGAATGGGAGCACCAATATTGAACACTACAACTAATTATCCATGCCTCGTAATCAAGTCTCTTTACTTACAGAACACTTAGCAAAAGAAAATCAGAAAACTAAAACAAAATTAGGTTTATGTCATCTACCTTGAGTGCGCTGCAAGAATTGATTAAACATGAGTGCAATGTATTCCCATCATCCCTCATCATTATCGCATTGCTAGTGCATTTAAGAATATAGTTAAAGTTGATTCTTGGAATCAATATGCTAAGAGTTACTTTAGAAGAATACAAGTGCACAAGTATCTTGTTGTTCATACAAAAAGGCACATACCCAACTCCTTTTGACCGCCTTGAATTTCTATCCATAATCAATCGAACATCCCTCACCTGAAAAATCAAGGAAAATTAATTTCAAATCAAATTGTAAAAAACAGAGTGGATTTGCAGTGGGCAAAAATATTTCAGACACTTCAAACTACATAAAAAAAAACCTATCAAGATGCATTGCATTACAAGGATTAACAATCTTGTCTACGCTACTTTTGTACCCCACAAGGTAAATATAGATGTTGGTGTTGTGTTTGATGGAGAAAGCATTACCTTTTATACTAAAAAAAGTGAGATTCTTTATGGAGCTTCATTGTTCATATCAACAAAGAAGCTCTTTTTTTTCAATTCAGTCACCCCATTTTTCCATCCCTTTTTTATTTCAATTTCAACTTTTTTTTCTCAATTTCATCCTCATACTTTTTTTAACAATCATCCAGGTTGTTTTTAAACCAGCCAAATCAAATAGATCACATTGGACAACTCTTACACGATTTAATTTCAAACTCAAGTCAGACAAGAAGTGGAGTCAAAAGGGTTTTTTTATCAATTTCATCATTTTTTTCTAAATTTGTCCTCAAACTTCTTTTAATGGTCGCCCAAGTTGTCTTTGGGCCGGCCAAGTCCACCCAAATTGTTTTTGGACTTAGCAAGTCGACTGAGTCACGTTAAGCAAATCCGACACATTTTAATTTTAAACCCAAGCTAGGCAAGAAGTTGCCAGGAGGTTTTTTTCTGACAATTTCATCCTCAAGACTTTTTTTACCAGCCAGTTAGGTCGACTTTGGACCGACCAAGTTAATTGTATCACATCAGGGCAACTCACACGATTTAATTTTAAACTCGGGTTTGGCAAAGATTCGAATTGAGAGGTTTTAAAGTTCACCCGTTGGGCCGGGTTTAATAACAATATCAAAAAGTTCTCTACAACCTGGATGTATTTTTTGTTACGTTTAAAAAAAAATATAGATCTGAAACGTAGTGGAGGGCGGGCATGTAAACTAGTGGTAACTAAAATATCAAGGGTCCAATTACTGAGGAAGACATTGTTGGAATGAAAGAGGAAGAAGTTGAATAGGGAGTGCTGCATCCATTTTGAATTATATATCATTGCAGAAGAATAGAATCTGCCATTAAGATGATTCTAGAGCATCACGTTTGAATTTCCAAAAAAACAGCGGCATATGGGATGACACTGTTTCTTAATACCAAGCTAAATTGCTCAATGCATTTGAACATTTTAACTAATATCGCATATCTAAAATGAGACAAAAGAAAGTCATTACACTACTTGTAACTGAGGAAGAATAAAGCAACGGTATTTCAGTAACATACATTCATGTCCTCAGCAGTTTCTCATGCAACAAATCATAATAATTCTCACACGCACAGGTTGAAATAAAAAGAGAAGTTCATAACAAAACCTGGAAAGACCACAATGAGCTTTGATACAAAATTTATAAAATCCAGAAACATACAACTATTTTTGCATTATAAATATAAAAAACAAACCAAAGGTCACTAACCTTGCCCGCTTTTGAGAAGAATTCATAAACATCTCTCTCTGTCACTTTTAAAGGCATCTGTCATAAAACAAAAAATTCATAACAACAAAGCAACACCAATGTGAGAAAACAATGGAACCACATATAATCTATGATTCTATGACTAATAATCATTTAAAAATGGAGAAAAAAACAGCAGTGCAAACCATCAACCTGGTACACAAAAACAGTTCGTTGGTCCCTTTCTGGATCTGCTTCAGGCTCCACACCTTCTTTCTTATCTTTAAATCTCCTGCCAACCAAAACACTTTTAAAGTTTCAATTTTCACAAAAGATGAAAATTCATGAGATTAATTAACAGGCATAGACATTCTTATGACTGAAAAAAAAGAACCAGTATTAAGCTGTTAGAAAAATCCAAATGTCTAACCAACTGTATGGTATCATAGACAAGGAGCAATAGTGACACCGCTGTCAACCTTTTTGCCACATTATTTCTAACAAGGAAAGCAAATGTTGTTTCGAATTTTTGTGCAATCACCAATTAAACATTTTACTCTTTCAAAGTTAGCAATGCATACTTAAACACATACAACAAGATCATTCAAAACATAGCAACGGCCAATCTCTAGCTTCATTAAAAAATTAACGCTATTTCATTTTTCATATTATACAATGTCCCTAATTCAATTCACACCCCTTTTCAAATGGAATGCAAATGGGTAAGAATAGAAATCTCATAAAAATACTTTTAGAAACAGCAATTTCTTCATCAAAAACCTAGAGAAATCATTTAGCCTTGGGTTCGCAGGGGACAATAATATCAGTTAACAATCCAACTCAAAAACAAATCCTAGTTAGAAGGTATTTGCTTCGCCCATAAACTTCTAAACTCAATTTCTAAAGGACTTTAGCATTAATTAACACTTCGAGTGAACAAAGTTTTTAGTAGAGATTACGCTTGGAACTATATACACAATGAGTTCATTGTTTGTATTCAGCTGAAGATATTAAAAAGGAAAAACGGAATGATTAGAAGTAATGGCATTGAATTCCAAAATCTAAACTGGAAACAATATAAAAAATTTATCACCTGCTTTCTCTTGTATCAATCTCTTTCTCTCTTTCCCTCTCGCGAGAATCGCTTTCATGCCTCCTTGACCGGCTCCTGCTTCGCTCTCTCCGGTCTCTCTCCTCCTCTCTCTCCCTCTCTATCCTTTCCCTCTCCTTCTCTTTCTCTCTCCTCTCTCTCTCCTTCTCTTTCTCCCTATGGCCACTTCTCTCTCTGTCTCTATCCTTCTCTCTACTACTTCTATCTCTATCTCTATCTAAATCTCGGTCTCTCCGGTGGTGATCGCGACCTTTCTCGTCCTCAGCTTTCGATTTCTTCACCTTTCGGTTCTCATCGTTGTCGACATCCTCATCATCGACCTCTCGCTTCCTGTAACTTCTCTCGGTTCCATCTCTCTTTTTGCTGCTGCTGCTGCTGTTCCTCTTCTTCGAATCGTCTCGATCTTCCGCTTCCTCTACGGTTTTCTCCAGATACTCGATCTCGTCGAATTCCATTTATTGGCGTTTGCTATTAGGGTTTTGTGGAAGTAGCTGAGGGCTTCTGCTTTTGTTGGGGTCAAATTGCCTCCATCTAAATCCCGAGTAATTTAATCAGGGACTTGGATGTCATTTTCTACAAAGCATACAGGGATTCGTGTTACCTTTCCAAATATTGTGGAGTCCGAGGTAAGGTATAAAATGGGTGGTTTTTATGATTTAGAAGCATAGTTTTGAATCCCGGCCCGGCGGGTCGACCCGGGATCCAGCCGACCCGGGGATAGAACCGGGTCAGGTTAAAGAAAAACGGGGAAGAAAAAACTCGGTGTGACCCAGCTGACCCAGCGACCCGGTTGACCTGGCAAAACCCGATTGCAAACTCGTTGACTTTTGTTTTTTTTACTAAAACGACGTCGTTTTGATTTAAAAAAAAAGAACTGACCCGGCCGACCCTGTGACCCGGTCACAACCCGAAACCCGGACCTTAGACCGGGCCGGGTCTTAAAACTATGTTTAGAAGTGTTTTTAAAAAATAATTAAAAAAATTAATTATTTATTTTATGTTTAAACCCGGCCCGGCGGGTCGACCCGGGACCTGGCCGACCCGTGGATGGAACCGGGCCGGGTTGAAGAAAAAACAGGGGAAGAAAAAACCCGGTGTGACCCAGCTGACTCGACGATCCAGCAAAACCCGATTGCAAACCCGTTGACTTGTTTTTTTTACTAAAATGATGTCGTTTTGATTTTAAAAAAAAGAACTGACCCGGCCAACCCCGTGACCCAGTCAAAACCTGAAACCCAGACCTTAGACCGGGCCGGGTCTTAAAACTATGTTTAGAAGTGTTTTTAAAAAATAATTAAAAAAATTAATTATTTATTTTATGTTTAAACCCGGCCTGGCGGGTCGACCCGGGACCCGGCCGACCCGGGGATGGAACCAGGCCGGGTTGAAGAAAAAACTTGGTGTGACCCAGCTGGCCCGGCGACCCGGTTGACCCGGCAAAACCCGTTGACTTGTTTTTTTTACTAAAACGACGTCGTTTTGATTTAAAAAAAAGAACTGACCCGGCCAACCCCTTGACCCGGTCAAAACCCGAAACCCGGACCTTAGATCGGGCCGGGTCTTAAAACTATGTTTAGAAGTGTTTTTAAAAAATAATTAAAAAAATTAATTATTTAATTTATGTTTTTAAATTATGTTAATGTGTTAATGTTAAAAATAAATTTTAATAGTATTTTAATATATTTTAAAATAAAAAATATTTAGAAACACATATATGAGATTATTTAGCCTTTTGATCTTTCACTAATAGGTTACCTTGTAAAGATGACAGTTTTACTTTTCTTGCCTTTAAACTTTTCATCTAAAACCTGGTAACCTATTATCTTAAGTCTCAACTTTTTACAAGAATTTTGTAAAAATCATCTTTAATCTCTAACTCTTAAACCATGTTTCAGACTACAAAGCTTTCTTCAGTGGCTTTTTCTGAAGCTATCGTGCTTTCTGTACTTTATTTTACAAGCCTGTTGTTATTGTAACTGCCACATTACTTGTACTCTCAAACTATTTAAATAGAGTTTGAGCTCTTGTTGCAACTAATGATACTTTTTTCACTATCTTAGCATATTCTCTATCATTAAGCCTTTGTTGATTCTATATGATGTATGCACCTTCTTAATTTATTTTTAGAATCAAATTATAGTTCGACTTTTCAAGCTCATGAATAAAGCTTAGCTATAGTAGCTTGGTTTTAACTATAAACTGCAATTCTCTTGTGATATTGGTACATACATATAGAAAACTTTTATGATTTTGTTCTAATTTTGCTATGGTTTTCTTGTGCTTTTATTTTTACAGTCATCTTTTCTTTTATAGACCTTTGTACTCAAAATAAAATTTTAGCATCCTTGGTTTCCTTAACTTTCTCGATAATGTTTCAATCAACTCATCTATGAAAATCCAGAAACCCTAAAAAACTTTTATAAGACTTTTGTTTTTTCACTGAAATTCTTCAACAATTTTCTTAAAATACATGGAAATGTCATCAACATTTGTTTCATTCACTTGAACGATATCAATATCACTTTTCACATCATTGTCAAGGTCATATGGATAGGTCTTGTCGTTTATAAATCTTCTTTTATAGTATGATAACTTTTCAGTGCTTCCCAGATTTGTGTCAATAAATTAGGTTCCTGAGAACAAAATTAATATTTTTCAAGCTTTTATATTGCTTCCCAAAATGTTATCTAACAATGGATAACATGCTTTTAATTTTTATTAACAATTTTGATGATCACTAATGTGATGCACAAGCTCTATAGATCTTTTTTTTAAGTTGCAACTGATTCTAGCTAACTCATTCATTCATGTGTTCAACTTAGATTTAAGCATATAGATATTATGTTCAACAATCCTCTTTTCACCTTCTACCATAGAAATATCATTTGACGCCGTTGACAATCCATTCTCTATTGATTTTCATATTTAAAAAGGCAGATTCTAGATTACTAGTCTAAGACTTAACTTCTTTTATTAGTTTTATTAGCTCATTTTTCAAATTAATTTTGTTGTTCAGAACATGATTGCTTTATTCCATGAACAAAAAAAATTGGTCTTTACATGAGGCAATGTATCTTTAAGAGACTATAAGGTTTTATATACTTTTATAGATTTGCTAGTTTTGTAATGTAATATCTTCTTTTACTTTCTTTAGTTCATCTCCCATATAAACTCTACTCGGTTGTGCCTTTCCTCTCTCTTTAATGATTATAGAAATATCATTTTCTGCTACTGACAATAGATTTTTACTTTTGTAACTAAAGTTTTAAATTCTCAATTTTTGAATTCAAGTTCTCTCTATCTTGAACCAATTTCTTCACAACCAAGGGCAACTACTTATGAAAAAAAATAAAAAATTAAGCCCTAAGAATAACTTTTTATGTAAAAAAAATAAAAATATTAAGCCCTTAATATAATGCAATTGAACAACTAGTGTTATCTAAATACTTAGTAAGACTAGTTCAAAAGAGTTCTATTTGTTTGAATTTTTTAATTTCTTTAATTACAATTGGATTTTGTACCCTTCATTGATAGTATTAAACTTGAGGTGTTTTTAATGCAAGGTTATTACATTTTGAAAACAGAAGAAATGAAACAAAATGATGTGTTTTTATATTTCTTAAAGTATGCCATTGTTTTTATTATAAAGAAAGCTAAATGACATGGAGATTTCACTGTAGCTCTAGACACAGATTATTGTGGATTACGGCAGTGAAATTACACTTTTACCTTTTAGTGACTTAAATTTAAGCCTTCAGTTTAGGGTGTTTGGGTCTTTTCAACTAGCTTAGTTGTTATTAGACGATTCTTTTTTTAATTTTTTCACACAGTAAAAATACTATTTTACCCCTAGAGTCAACAAAATTGGGACTGTTAACCAAGGGCTTTCTTGGCTTTTCACAATATTGGTAACAATAAAAATACTTCTTTGCCCTTAAGATTAAAAAAGAATGGGCTACTAGACAAGGGTATTTCAGGTTTTTGCAATTTTCATGTACAGTAAAATAACGCTTTTAGCCTCAGAAAAGACAACAAAAAAAAAAAGCTTTGCCTTTGGAGGTATTTTGTGTAATTAAGATGACCATTTGGGCGTGTTAGTATTTTTCAGGTTTTATTTTTTATTTTTTAATTGAAAAGTTGCTGGGATGTGTTTCACACACCCCAACGAATGGGTGGCGCCCACGCCATTCAACAGGCACGTGAGACGCTTTTTAGTGGCCAATTTTTGTCATCCGTCGTCTAATTGGATTTGCAATTGCGCCCTTTTTCACATGGCGTGGCACGTGTAGACATATAATGATTGGATTGCTGTCGGTGATCGATTGTTTGTGTTTTTTCTTTATTTTCTCTTTCCCGACAACTAAAGTGCATAATTGTCCTCTTTGTTTGTTGTTTGTTTGGGTCTCACATGGTTTGCCATGACCAAACACCTTGGATCTAGCATGGTTACCAGACCTTATCCTTTTACCTTTTAGTAACTTAAATTTAAGCGTTCGATTTAGGAGTATTTGGGTCTTTTCATCTGGCTTAGTGGTCATTAGAAGATTGTTTAGGGGTGTATACATCTTTTCTAATTTTTAACACGATTAAAATGCTCTTTTACCTTTAGAGTCGACAAAACTTAGAACTGTTGATCAGGGGCTTTCTTGGCTTTTCACAATATTTGTAATAGTAAAAATACTTCTTTGCTCCTAAGATCAAAAAATGATAGGCTACTGGACAAGGGTATTTCATGTTTTTCCAATTTCTATGTATAGTAAAATAACGTTTTTACCTAAGAAAAGACAAAAAAGTAACTTGCGTCTGGTAACAATGTCAGACCCAAGCGACTTGGCCTAACCCAAGCTACTTGGGTATGACAACCATTAAATTGAATAATTTACTTTGGATCAACTCTCACATGGTTTAATTTGAAAGTCGAGTAGGCAAGGAGTCGGGTTGGTAAGTTTCAAAATCGAACTACTTGATTGGATTTAATGATATTGTCAAAAAAATCTTTATACTCAATATTTTTTTTTTAAATTTAGAAAAAAATAGTCTAACCCACAGCGGAGCATCGGAAACTATATAAGTATTTATTAAACTATGTGTATAGAACAATTTTCCCTGTATATGTTTTAGATGACACAAATTTTAACAAAAGTAGAAAAAACAAAGATATAGATCTTAGAAAACCAAAAGTAAAAAATATGGTACCTTGCTTCTTTTTTTTTTTTTTTAAGTAACAATACATTAATTAACAAATAAATAAAAGAATTGCTATTGAAAATACACAAAGAAAGGTGGAAGTTCCAGCATAAGCACGATGAGGTTGCTTTCTTTTGCTTATTTTCCTAGTATTGTAGTGGTTTTTATTTTTAAAAATATTTTTTCACATGAAAAGAATCAAATTACCCTACATTTTTAAATATTTTTTGATTTAATAATGTCAAAAATAATTATAAAAAAATATTATTTTAATATATTTTAAATTAAAAAATATTTTTAAAAATCACCCTACATTAAATTACTAAACACACAATATCAAAGGATAACTAATTTGTTAAACTTGTAAAAATGAAAACATTCAATTATTATTGTTTCTAGGCAAATACTCCAATCGATAGCCCTTGGAGTATTTTAACAAATCCAAGATGTTGGTTTATTTTCTTTTTAAAATTGAAACCAACATGTAAAAGTTCTATGTGATTGGGTGTTATTGAAATAGATTAGGGTGTAGATTTAAATTTTGATAGACAGATAAGATTATGGTTTCATTTCGCATTGCTGTCCAGCCATGTTTTTGAAATGTTTTGAATTTTTTTCTAGATTCAAATAATTGTTTTTTGACGCTATTTGATCATTTTGATATGCTGATGTCAAAAAATAATTTTAAAAAATAAAAAAAATATTAATTTTAATGTATTTTCATATGATTTTTTTTAAATACAACTTTTACCGCATTTCTAAAACCCTAAAATTTTTACCCAAAATGGCTGGGCTAGGCCTAGAGAGAATCAAATAAAATAATATTATAAACCAAGTAGCTAATTAAAGTTTCTCATTGCTTACTTACCAAGTTGTGTCACAGGAGACAACAACTGAATTATAATAATAATAATAATAATAATAATACAGTATTGCATGAGTTTTTTTGCTATACAAGGTTTATTGTTCATTTTCTTACACATTGTTGTAAATGAGCTGTCTAAAACTTTATGTTTTTTCAATTTGGTTGTCATACCTTTTTTTTTGGCGATTTAGTCCTAATCGAAGAAAAATTGATTTTGATTTCTTATGAAAATGTAGGATTGAAAATAGAGGGATCAAAATGAAAAAGACATCAAACATGAGAGGCATGCTATAAGTTTCGTAAAAGATGCACTTTGGTTCTTGAACTTTAAAAATCACGCAAACTATACATTTTCAGCACCTCAATATTTTTCCAATTTAATTTTGAAACAAAAATTTATTTTTGTTATTTTTTAATCCCTGGTCGAGAGAGGAGAGAGAAAAGTATCGTTGACACCGATTTATACCACCAAAACAGACGATATTTGTGTCAAATGATTTTATTTGATGATGGTAGTTCATATTAGTTATTTTTTTTTTACCTTTAAAGTTCATGAAAAAACAAATGTAAACTCGGATTAATTTTTGGATTCGGGTTGATTTCGATTTTTTGGGTTTCTTGAAGCCATGATAGGTTAATCACGGTTTTTACTGTGTTTTGGATAAAAAAAATGGGTTTTTGGGTAAAACAACTTAGGACCTAATTTTTAAAAATTAATGGTTTTTTTATGGTTTTTTCTCTAAAGTTTTTTAATTTATATTTAAATCGAAACTCATACTCTCTTTTATTTTATTTGGAGTGTCTTTTAAATGACAATTATTTTTTAGTTATATATTTAAATTTAAAGATTTTTTCTTATACATCTATAATTTTTTTTTTTATCTTTTGTATGGATGCACTTTATTTTTGAAAATTAAATTTTTTTATTTTTAGATAATATTTATAATATATGAAGCTTTGCATAATGTTTTTTCCTCTTTTATTTTATTTGATTAATTTGATTTGTCTCTCTATTTCTATTATTGTTTGTTTAAATAAAAAAATTATTTTAATAAACAAATTTAGTAAACACAATATGGTTAATATTTCATTTTCGAGATTAAATATTTTGATCTATACATGTCTTTTGAATTTTGAATTTTATTTTTAGTTATTATTAATGACTTTTTATTTATTTATTTATTCACACATATAACTATCAATTTATTTAATTATATAAATAAAAATTTTTATTTGAATTTAATTTTTTTAAATTATAGAAATGTGTTGAAAAAATATGTGTTAAACTATAAAAATATATTGAAAAAACTTGTGTATATAAATTGTTTTTAGAAAATAAAAATATATAAACTGCGATACAACATGCGGGTCACGTTATACTATACTTTAAAACGCGTGAGAAAAATATTGTGTAGGTACTGTGTGCATAGACTCATTACATCGTGGACCACACTGAATACATAGAGTGTTTGCATTGTGGACGACACTATAGATTTTATATTTTCTATTTTTTATTCTAAAAACACCATGGACTATACTGTATACATAGAGTGTTTGCATTATGTATCACACTGTAGATGTTTAGATGAGCAGGGGGCGTTGTCTTTTCCATATTTTATTCCAAAAGCTATTGCAGTGTGTTGGATTAAGGCATAGCCGCAAGACATAAAACTCTTGGATTTGGCATGGTTACCCTTGGGTCTAGCCTGGCCGCCAGATCCAAAGCTATTGGGTATGGATGCAATGCTAAACCAAAGGCTATTGTGTCTGACATGGCCACCAAATCAATTTTTTTAAAATAAAAATAATTTATAAAAAAATTAACCAGCATTTTTGTTTAGAATACTTCAAGAGTAGTTTAATATTTTTTTATAAAAATAGAAAAAATTTATAAAAAACATTATTTAGGATACTTCAAGGTAATTTAAAAGTTTTATTTTATAAAAAATAAAATACAATTATAAAAACAATTAATTAACGTTTATGTTTAGAATACTTCAACAGTAATTTAAATATTTTTTTTATAAGAAATAAAAAATTGTTTTTATATAAGATACTTTAAGGGTAGTTCAAATGTTTTTTTTAACAAGTAGAAAAAAATTTATATAAGATACTTCAAGGGTAATTCAAATATTTTTTTAATAAAAATAAAAAAATTATATAAAAAATAATTAGCATTTTCGTTTATGATACTTCAAGGGTAGTTTAAATGTTCTTTTTATTAAAAAAAAAAAATTAGCATTTCTGTTTATGATCTTCAAGGGTAATTTAAATGTTTTTTTATAAAAAAAATAAAATTTTAAAAAATTAATTAGGATTTCAATTTAGGATTCATAAAAAAAAAATTATTTTGCATTTCTATATTTTGCATTTTTTATTCTAAAAGTTGCTACAACGTGTTGGGTCACGGCATGACCACCAAATCCAAGCTTCTTGGATATGGCTTGTTGTTAGACCCATTCTTTTTAAAATAAAAATAATTTATAAAAAAAATCAATTAGAATTTATGTTTAGGATACTTCAAGGGTAGTTTAATTTTTTTATAAAAATAAAAAAATATATAAAAAAATTATTTAGGATATTTTAAGAGTAGTTTAAGGCCCCGTTTATTTGCTAGAAAGTAGTTTTCTTTTGGAAAGTGAATTCCAGGAAAATAAATTCCGGGAAAGTGAATTATTTTTCAATGTTTGGTAGTGTAATGAAAAATAAGTTGGAAAACACTTTCCAGTGTTTGGTTATGTCATGGAAAATGAGCTGGAAAATAACTTATTAATGTTTTATTTTTTTCAAATTTATTAAAATAATGAGGAACAAATCTTACAAATTAAAAAGTTAGAAATTATTTATGAAAAAGTTATTTAGGATACTTCAAAGATATTTTTAATGTTTTTTTATAAAAAAATAAAAAATTATAAAAAAATTAATTAGCATTTATGTTTATGATACTTTTAGGGTAATTTAAATGTTTTTTATATAAAAAAATAAAAAAAAATTATTTAAGATCTCTGTTTAAGATATTATAAGAACAATTTAATTTTTTCTATATAAAAAATATAAAAGATTTATATAAAAAAATTATTTAATATTTGTATTTAGTATACTTGGTTTAAATATTTTTTTTGTATATAAAAAAAATTATAAAAAAAATTATTTAGAATATTTCAAATATAATTTTAATATTATTTTTATAAAATAAATAAAAATAACCCGACTATAAATATAAAGTGTTTGCATAATAAACCATATTATAAATATTAAGAGTAGTCCAGCGGCGATCTCTTTTCCATTTTTGTATTACAAAAGTCGTTGAAGTGTATTGGATTAAGGCATAGCTGCTAGACTTAATTATATTAGATTTAGCTTCAGCGACACTCAAAACACTCAAAACATTTTTAATTTTTTTTTAAATTTATTAACCGACCATGGAATGCACACCAAAATGATAATAATAATAACATGATGTCCTTGTTGTAATTATTATTTTTATCATCAAAATTCATTCCTCAAAATTTCAGATTCTAGTCCTAATTCGTAGCGAAAAAATTAAATCAACATCAAATGGCGGAAGAGAAGGAGTCAACGTCGATTCCACTGAGCCATCCGGACGACAATGGCGGCGAAGATCCACCCAAATCGCCTCCTCATTCTAAGTCCTCATCTAATTCCTCCACTCGCGAGGTTTTGCTTCATTCTCCACTCTTTTTCTTTTTACACTCCCTGCCTGCCACTTCTTTCTTTCTTTTCTGATTTTCGGCTTCACTCACTAATTCTTACTTGTATCTATAAATTTGATTACCTATATATTTGTTTATAATTGAAAATTGATCCTTTTGTTCTATCTATGATAGCTAATACTGTATTTGGCGGCCTTTTCTAATTCAATGAAAAAAAAAACCTAGAGAATGTAATGTTGCAGAATCATCTCTTGCAACAACCATGGCATTGTTAAACAATCTGGTTATCATCATTCTGGTTGCTACAGATGTCAACTGCTAATGCCCAACCTTAGATGAGTTTTGTAAGGAGAAAGTTTGGAATGCCTTGGGGAATTTACTTTTATCACACTTGTGGGACCAAACACCATCCTCAATATTGAATATTTTCTTGCTTTAGAGACTTTACCGACCAACCCAATATCACTTCCAGTAAACGCTGCAGATGATCATAAGCAGCAATGCCTTTGTACTGCGCTGCAGAAAATACAGTGCTTGACTGCTTCTGTTTGTCAATTTCTCGCTCCCCCGACATTGATAAAATTGCAGCAACTTACACACATGTGACTGTGCTGTAAGGATCCAATAATTTTTCTAATCTTGCTCATGGTCCAGTACCTTTTCTTCTTTCGGGCATTTGGGTAGTGAAGTGGTGTTGCTAGAGAGATGTCTGTTTGCTTGCACTGGCCACCTAGAGTGCTGATTTGATGTGTCAACTGAACAGACTGTGGCAGAAACTATATCATTTCATGGCAATAGTGCCTCCTTGTAGAAATACTCCAAGTTCCGAACCTCTCGGATGCGATTTGAAATTCATCTACACATCCAAAGGGATTTAATCTATGAAACAACACAATTCCCTGCACATACACATATTCACAAGATGTTTAAACTTGTTCACACATTTAAATCCATGGAAATCTCCAAGCTTCATTGCTGAGGTTTATTTAAGTAAATAAATGTTCAGGTTTTATCTATAACATTGCAATTTCATTCCTCCAATTTTCCAGGCCTGCTGTTTTGTCCTACAAAGCTGGGTCTCCAAGAAGTTCATTACTGGATGGTAATATGCATGGCTATGCCTTATTCATTCCAAAAATATTTCTGACTTTCCAGCCTAAGAATGTGATGCATTGTGAAATTGCAGTGTAGTACTTTTCCCCATAGCTGTGACATTCTTTATTACATGGTGGCTTATGCAATTTGTTGATGGTTTCTTTAGTCCACTATATGCACGCCTTGGCGTTGACATATTTGGTAAGCTTAAAATGCGGCTTTTCTTATGCTTTTGACTTCTGGAACTTCACCTTTTCTAATTCTATATCAACTGCTGTATTCTCTCATCTTTATTTGTGGATAAATGCAACCAGCTTACTTTGTTTCCCAGGACATTTAAAGTAAGCATTTAAAGTTGAAAGAGAAAAAACGGTGGTGGATGTCGGGAAGAAATATATGAAAATTTCTCAATAAAGAAGATATGGTTTCATGGTCTAAGCATGATGTCACTTCTTCATTTCAATGCTTTGATGCGAGAGTAATGCATTATATCCAGTTCATTAATTCAATGGTCTATCTTGACTAATTTTGATTTGCTGGAATTAGTATTATATGGTTTATTATTATGATCCGAGTCTAGAAACACAAAGTTCAAAACAATTATTCTGAACAACTTCATAGTATTTGAAGTTGGAACATATTAGTTTAGTGGTCATTGGATTTTGTTATAAAATATGGGGAGGCTTGCTAATTTCAGTTGCTAACTTCATATCTCGTTCCGTTGTTTTAGTGGAACATCTTAGCGAAAAAGTTCTCCAACCTCTAATGCTTTGACATTTGCTTTACCGTGATAGAAATATGTTTTGAATTGGATTGGTAGTACATAATTTATAGCAGATCTCACCTCACCTAAATTTTTCTAATATGTGGCTTGAATTAAATTGATTATATGCCTGGCCAGATGAAAACCCACATGTTACGTATTCTGGTTTAATGTTGGGTTATAACTTGTTGATCAATCAAATAATTTCTAGATTAATTATGCTACATATTCTTAATCAAATGACATGTGATTGTTTATTTTTGGTATAAATAATGCCTCCATATTTCTTTATTTAGGATAAATGAGGGAATATTAACTTGCCTTTTATGATCAAATCAATTGATAAATTGATCGCACAATGTGGTTAGCCTATTTTATGTTGGATTAGGTTTAATGTTGTCTTGTGATGATTGTGTTTATGGTTGATCATCAACTTCACGTGTTAGTATTCTAACATGTGTTTGTTGTTGTTGATTATTACCTAAAGGATTGGTCTCTTCTTATCCTAAAACCTATTTTCCTAGTAAGGTGTATGGTTTATCATCATTCTTTTTCACTAGTGTGTTTAGACACTGCATCCTTTTGAGCTAGGTCTTGGTTAGCTGACCTTATCACCACCTTCTTTCCAGGTCTAGGAGATGTTGGCAATTACTTGTTAACCTGTCATCCTCATCATTGAGTTTTGATGACTTCTGTCGTGGTTGATGCTTATACCATTCTTTGTCAATATGCTTTTTTAGGCCTAAAGGTCTTGGACTCTTGTTCCTTGCGAATCTCTATTTAGCTTTGTCCTCAAAGTCTTCTTCCTTAGGTAGTATTTTATGACAACTGGGACACCTATATGCTTCACAAAAAGGTTTATCATGATTTTCTTGTGTCAATACTTTTGCTTTACCATGATTGATATACACTTACCAGTAGCAACATCAGTGACCAACTCTAATTTTTGTTGTGGTCGATCAAACGTAGTATATTGTATTTCTCCTTTACCAAGAAGTACTCTTGATTTTGGAGCAACCATTGTTGTTACCTTAGAGAAAGGATCTAATTATTCTTTATTTTCACTAGCCACTTTGGTCTCTTGTTTCTTCATGAATAGGCTTGTTAGCCTATTTGGACTTTTTTAATGCAACAATCTCAAATGTTTTTTCCTCTCTAAGTTTTGTGACTGATATTAGTTGTTGTTGAACTTCTTTAAACTCCTCATCAGAGTTTGAGTTAACCATTGAATGAGCAATTGCGACCTTGTTGAAGTAGCCAACTAAGTATGTTTACTTTCTAGTAGACAACAAGCCCCTCCCCCCGAGGTATAGGAAGATTGAGATTGTCTTGCTAAAAAACCCGTGGGCACTGAACTACCTAATTATAGGTTGAGTTGGTTGTAAATAAGGTGGTTTGGTTATATAATTGGTCTAAGACTGCCTATATATTTGCGGGGTAGGTGGTACCTCGCGTGTGATTGTACTCTATAGTTGCTGGGTTTCTGGTTGTGTTTGATGTGTAAGCATTAAGCATACGGTACCCGGGATATGGTTGGGAGTCCCCATTTCTTCCCATTGAAACCTTTCTAGTGGAAGGTGCCCTTGTGCTTGCCCCCCCACGTGTTTGCATGGGAGATTGATTCTTAATCTAATTGAGCTGGTCGACCATGGCTTGCATGGTTCTATTGATTATCACAATGTTATTATAGTAAGTCGTGTTTGTTGTGTTCTCCATTTCTAACTAGATCACTCTTAAATCAACAATAGATAGGTTTATTTGCTGATAAAAAGACGATCCTTCAGGATCCTTTGGTGGATGACTAAAGTTTGGCCATAATAATTATGACCATTTGACTGCACCATTAATCCCTCGAAAGGGCTATGCGTGAGGTTGGGTTGAATGTGTAGAATTGATACAGCGTATAACGTGGATAAAAGTTAGGGTTCTCAAGCCTTAAGGTTACAATTGTAAACTGTCGAGAAATTTAGAGAAAACTCAATGGTGTTTTATAAAATCTGAATAATAGTCTTCAATCTCAAAATAAACAATATATCCTTATTTATATTAGTTCTAAAATTCTTTATAGGAAATGATTTCTAATTAAAACTTTTCTAACCAATAGAATCCATCTAGCAGTAGGATTTCTAAATAGTAAATTACTAATTAAATCAAAAGTCCTAATTTAAATAGAAAAAATAATCCAAATACAATAAGGTAAATAAAGACAATCATGCACAGTAACTTCTGAGCCGTATTTGAAGGCTTTTTCGATCTCCTTTCATCATGAGATTTTAACCTAATAAGGAACAAGGCCTTCAAATTTTTTTTTATCAAAATTATAGCTCGATCCAACGGTTCGATTAAAATTTATGCTTGATTTACCTAATAGAATTCATCTAGCATCAAAATTTATTTCTAAATAGTAAAGTACTAATTAAATTAAAAGTCCTAATCTAAATAGGAAATGAATCCAAATACAACAAGGTAAATAAAGACAATCATGCACAATGACTTTTGAGCCTTATTTGAAGGCCTTTTTGATCTTCTTTCATCATGAGATTTTAACCCAACAAGAAACAAGGCTTTCAAAATCTTCTATCAAAATTGCAACACGAACAGTCAGATTAAAAGTTATACTTGATTTACCAAACCGTGTCTTAGACTCTTCTTAAATTCCTCAAAACCTAAAAGCTTAGCCATTGATGAAATAATGCAATAAGCATTATTATGCTAAGAATATGGAAGAAATCTCCCATGTCAAGAAATGCCATTGAATCCTCTTGAAGTTGACAAAGGCAACAACATTGAGAATGATGGCAAAGGTATAGGCTGTATGAAAGCACTATGACTCTGTCCATGTGCATCTCTTTATTGCTTAAAGGAGTTAAACAATGATTAACCATCGTGGGGTTCAATCTCATTAAGATTGCTAAATTGGCCATAGAATTGGCAATTGGCTTACAGATTCTACATGGCTATGCAATTAGCCTTAGTCAGTTGCTTGTACTAATTATTCATCAATCATAATGATGATGTTTTTACCCCTTTTTTAGGTGGCATGATTACCGACTAATGGAACAATATTGGATATAATGTCTTGTGAAGCGTGCCAATCTATTGATCAATCAAATAATATCTAGATCAATTATGTTACCTGTTTTTAATCAAACAACATATAGCTGTTTATTTTTGGTATAAACATAACTTTAGCTAATTCAGTCTTCCTTGTTGCATGTGTCTTTGGTACAATTTATTAGTGGTTGTCGTTGTTGTTGCTTGTATTAGATGGTAGCAGTTTGGCTTTATTTGGGTTATGTAGTGAGCAATGCCTTTATGGCTTTGTTGAGAGCTTTTAGCGAGGCTTTGTAAGGAGATTTTGCAGTTTTATTTAGAGAGATTTCTGGGGTGTAACTGGTGTTTGCACTGTGTTTCTAGGCTTTTCTTGAGTGAAATGGTTGTGGAGTAGGTGATTTGCTGAAACACCTGAACTTTGTGCACTCCTTTTAGTTGTTTTGAAGCATAGAAGAATCTTATCTGAAACATGTGAGGCACATGCCTGACTTCTAAGAGACTACATAAGGCACAAGCTAAGCACCTTGGATGCCTTATCATGTGAATGCTTAAAATTTTCTAGTTTCCAATATAGCCTAGTATAACTTATGTGATGAGGTGAGGTTTTAAATCAAAGGAATCTAGATACTCTGGAAACTAAATTTAATTAAAGAGATTTTATTTTATCTAGAAGAAAATAGGTAGAGAGGGGCAGAACACTTAGTGAGGGCATCTAGTGATTGAGGAGAGCAGACATAGTTGACAGTGATGATGCAGTAAATGTTGATGAAGATTAGAACACCATAGGCTTTTGTGCTCTTAAAGCTTAAGCAGTTGAAATTAGATAAATTTCTTCTTGGGTTATTTATGCAAAGAAGAGAATGCGAGTAGCACAAGTTGAAAATCGATGTTCAATTCAATTGTCAATAAGTTTGCATAAATCATAGAAGAGGTTCTCTTGAATAGACACCAAAACTCTAGCAGTATCCTTTTTAAAGGAGAAAAGTAAATAGAAGAATAGAAAAAATCTAACCGAATCAAACAATTAAAATAAAATGACTCACACTACGATAATAAACAATATATCAAAGCTATATAGCTAGTTCCCCATCATTGTCCTCCTCTTCGAATAGTGAAAGCATGGATAATCACAAAGTGGAAGCTCCATGAATTGGTCTCACTCGAAGCAGATCCACCTAAAACATCAAGCTTATAGGACAAGAGGTCTGGCGATGCCTTGATAAGAAACAATTCTCCATATTGAAAATAGTGATAATGTGTTCATAGATGGAAAATTGAGCAAAGACACATTAGACTCGTATGAACAAATAGTGTGAAAGTTGAGGCAAGAAATGGGGAGTGTAATACTTGGCATAGCCACTCATATCAAACCTTGAAGGCACAAAGTACATTTCAATGGAAAACGAACAATTAGCTTAATTCAACTAAGTGTTTGTTGGTAGCATATAGAGCAAGACTATGATAATAGGAACCGACAAAGTCCTAAGGGGAAAAATCCAATGGTAAATATAGAAAGAAAAACCACTTGAAAATCTTTTCTTTCTCTTTAGGTCTTCTTAGCTTAAAGACACTGTTCTTTTGCCATTATACTAAAAGTTGTAGGTAGTTTCTCTACTATGATGAATTGAATCCACATCAAAATTCAAGGATGACCGAGCAACTAATGGGCAACATCTATAGGCAACACACTACACCATACTTTTTTATTTCCGACTATGTGGAAAGAAAATAGACTTCTTATAACATTAACTTGAGCATCTTTGATTTCCTCACATGACTCACTAGGTGTTAAAGGATAAACTATTTTATTAATATTTTCCTCAATGGACTTCAACCTTTCATGTTCATGAGTTAAAGTATGTTGAGGACAATGAGAGGCAAGATAGTTTAAAGCACTCAATATTATTAGAACCATTTCGAGGAAACCCAAAAGCTTTATCAACTTTAATCTGGTAACAAGAATAGTTTGATTAGGATCAAATGGCTTATTAAATGTTGAAGATTTTGAAGTCTAGGACTCTTTTACTTCTGATTGACTCAAAGACCTAAAATAATGTTCATATTCTAAAGCCGTTTGTTAGGGCTTTTTCCAAGCTATCTGGAGCTTACATTTTGACTTCCTTTTACATTTTGTCTTAATCCATTAATGAATCTTGAAACAATTGTTAATAACCCTTCATGAAGGTCACATCTCAATATTAGATTATCAAAATTATCCATGCATTGAGTTACACTTGAAGACAGTTGATTCAAAGTTGAAAGTTGTTCAAGCATTTGTCTCTCATGATGGGAGGTAAGGTAGTTTTCCTTCAACTTTGTTTCATCTCTAGCCAAGTAGTGATCGGTTCTTCATCTAATCTCTCTAATTCTCTTTTAACTCTCTTCCAATATCATTTGGCAGCCCATGCAAACATCATTTTGGTAAACTTATCCTCAACTCACCAACCATGTCTTGCCATACAAAAACAATTTCCTTCTCTCCTAACCAATCTAGAAAAGCATTGGGGTCCAACTTGCCTTCGTAGGACTTGGCATCTACCTTGACCTTTTTGGAAGTCATCTGTCTCAACAAAAGGTTGTCTTGGCAACCTATATGAATTCCTCTCAAGTAAGGAACTTGAGGTCTCTGTTGCCTTTGATACCTCCCACCCTCATTTTCAAAATGTCCATAACCCCTATAAGAATACCTAGCTTGATGCCTAGTAGTTGATTGAGGAGGAACATGATAGTAATTGCCAACATCCTCATCAAACGAGTTCGCACCATGATATTCTCTAAAAGAAGTTTCCTAGTATTGACTCAAAGTAGAATTATGTGTGGCAATGTTTCTTTCCGAGTTTTGTGGATCTTTAATTGAAACACTTTGTGCGTGGAGAATGGGAGCTCTGGATAAAGAACCGTGGTCAACAATGCTAGTGTTAGGCACTATGCTAAGGTGTGCCATACCACTCGGTTCAAGAGGCTGTTTTCCTAGTCGGCAAGTTGTGTTAGGATTTTCTAGAATTATCAGCTAAGTCAGCTATGCCACTTTCCATCTTACGTGGTATATCCTCCATAGCCTAGTGAGTTTTTTTCCAATTCTTTGTTAGTTACCATAAACCAATGTAAAAGCTCAAGATATTCAAACAAAAGGCTACTAAAAGACTAAATTGAATGCAATGTTTTTGTTTTATGCAATTATTTTTTCTTATTCTAACTGAAAGGTTTGATGAGAAATTTATAAATTAAACAAAGGAGACAGATGCAAAATTGATACCAAAATTGATGGAGGATAGGGTTAGTTTTGTAGAGAATGTAGAAAGGAGTAGAAATTACGATAGGAGAGGTATTAAATAAAAGAAAGACATAAAAGTAATGCAGAGAAAAAGAAGTCCCTAACAGAAAGGGATAAACAAAGGAAAAATAGAGGAGAGAATGAGAGTGCAAAAGTCGAATATCACTGTTCAATTCAATTATCAATAAGTCTGTATAAAATATGGAGAAGGTGATCTTAAATAGGCATCAAAACCTGAGTAATATCCTTCTCAAAGAAGGAAAGTAAATAATAGTAATTAGAATTGAAAGAATTCTAACCTACTCAAACCACTAAACTAAAACAAGATATTAAAGCTATATAGCTGGTTTTCAATCATTTTGCCAATGGCCTAGTGCATAGGAAGCCTGGTTGCCTGACTGCCTTTAAGGTGGTGTGCTGCTCTTGGTACAACACTGGCAAAGAATTATTGTGAAAAATAAATATTCCTTTACTTTGAATTAGAAAAGCTAATAAGAAGTTTTTTAGTGAACATTTTTGCCACTTTCTATCTCGTTTGACCATTGGAGTGTTAAAAAAAGTTGCAAGAGATCACCTGAAAATATGTGCAACCCAAACCCTACAAGAACCAAGGAGGGAAAAAAACCAAGGCTTCAAAAGATAAGCTTGAAATTCGTCTTTTTCGTGTGCTAAGATATCAAGTTGTGATAAACTTCTTTGGAACGTTAAGCACCATTTGGATTTGCATGTCTGATGGATCATTAAGTGTTTTCTTCTTCACACACATTTTATTACTCTGGATGATTATTGTGTTTCAGATGTTTTTTCTTCAAACACTTTTTGGGTCTAATTTGGTTACAGAAAATTATTGTTTGTTAAAATGTGCGATGATTTATCTCAAAAAAATTGTTCTATGATGCAGGACTTGGATTTGTCACATCTCTGGTGTTTGTGTTCTTTGTTGGTGTTTTTGTTTCATCATGGATAGGTTCCACCATCTTCTGGCTTGGGGAATGGTTTATAAAGCGAATGCCCTTTGTGAAGCATTTATATTCAGCCTCCAAACAAATTAGTGCTGCAATTTCTCCAGGTTATGATAAACTTTCTATTTTTGATTGCATGAGGGGATCTGGAAATGAAAAATTAGTTCCAACTGCACCTTGTTGGCTAGGAAGCAGGAGTTGCTTTATGTAGCAGTCATGCTTTGGAAGCCGTGATCTAACAGTGGTCACTGAAATTAATATTTTCATTATGTTAGAATTTATCATACACAATATCAACATAATTTCAGGTTTGGTTTGGATCACTACTGGCTGTGCTTGGGGTTTGATGCTATATGGGATAACATTTTTGTATGCAAATTTTAATTGTCTAAAAGTTAAAGACATTGTCATATGCTGCTTAGGGTGTGATGTTGATTTAAATCAGTCATGTTTCCAGTTCTCATTCAATCTGGAATCTAAGTCTTGTGGAATACTGTATTAGGAATTGAACTTAAGTGTTGAAGATGGATGTCTTTGGTCCCTCGTGACTATGTTACTATGGATGCGCAGCATGGATGAAGATATGTTTTTGTCTAAGAAAAGTTGGTCTCAGAGCATGTTATTCTCTGCTATTTTAGCAGTTGTCTAGTTGCCATCACCATGATCATTTTTATTGAAGTTATGCTTACTTGGTGTGAGGTTTCTTGACAGTTGACACTGACATCAAACCTATAATCTCTACAGATCAGAATACCACAGCTTTTAAAGAGGTGGCAATTATTCATCATCCTCGTGTAGGTGAATATGCTTTTGGTTTCATCACATCAACAGTAATCCTTCAGGTATTTGCTTTACGGTGATGAACTTCTCTTGCAAAAGAATCTTTTTTCCTTTTGTGAGTATCTTAAGAGAACATCCTATTTCTTCATACCAAGAATCACTCTGAGTTCTTGAACTTTGATTCTCTTGGTTATTGACTTCAGAGAGATAATGAAGATGAAGAGTTGTGTAGTGTTTTTGTTCCGACAAACCATCTATATATTGGTGATATATTCCTGGTGAATTCCAAGGACATTATAAGACCAAATCTGTCAATTCGAGAAGGAATAGGTATGTGTGGTATTATGAAATAGCCATATCTATCATGTTGCTTGGGAAACATGGACTTTTGTTTGCTGGGAAGCTTGAATTTGTAACACAGCATATCTTTGTTTTGTTTCTTATTTTTATTTCTGCATTTTTTCTTTTATAGATCATCTGTAGTTATTAAATCATTCAGAACATGATTTTGAGCCCCAAATCTTGTTAAAAATCTACCTTTAAATTTATGAATAATGGAAGTTTTTATGCTGTGCGAGAACCTTCAATTACTTGATGCTTTTCTGAGTTCAAATGCAGTGTAGTCCGACAAGTACAGTTAAAATCATCTCGGCAAAACCATACTTTACTAAACTTTCAGTCTTATTCTAATTTATTCCTTGGTTCTTTTTTCATGCAATTTGATATTTTTATTTTATTTTTTTCGATTTATTCAAGTGTTAAAACTTCACTTCAATTTGCAAATAAGGATCACTAGAGACATGGCCAAGGATAAGAGTTCCGTGCTTTAGTTATGAATGGATCACATCCTTTATTGCACTTAAATTCCGAAGTCACTGAATGTAGGAAGAAATAAAGAACTGTGACTTAGATCTGATTTGCATATAAAAGAGCACGGGAACGATATTAGGGGGGTAAAGGTACGCAAAGCATGGTCTTATTTATTTACTTGTGTGCATTCCAAATTTTCATATTTTCCTAAGTTTGTAACACGAGACTCAATCGAGTCATATATTACCCTGAACTTAGACAAGCAACTTCTAACTACATCATGGTAAGAAAGTTCAGCAAGGATTGTTTAGTAGACACTTGAGAAAACATCATGCATCTGGACTGGACTTCAGTTTCAAATGGGGCTTATTGTTGAAAGTTTTGACTTGCATTGTGGCAAAGGGAATATATGAAATGTTAGTCTTGTTTTTACAAGTTTTCTGATGCAGGCTTGTTTCTTTATTGTTGTTTAAATGCAGAGATCATTGTTTCTGGAGGTATGACAATGCCACAGATGATCTCCCCGGTGGAACGGGTTGTTCACCAAAATGAAGGAATCCCTTTGAACAGGATGGTGTAATGGCATCAAGCAAGAAGTAAACCCTTTAACTACATTCAAATCCCACATAAAATGACCACGGAGAGTTTATTCTGATGACAACCGAGTCAATTGATTTGTTGCTTGTAGCAGTAAAGCTTTCGAGAATGCACAACTATGGTGTCTACTTGAATCTGTCTGTAACCACTATTGTTTATGTTGTCCCTGCAGCTGTTTTAACCATACGAAGGAAGTTGCAAGGGAGCCCTGGCCATAAACTGTAATTGTCAGTAGCCCCTGTCATTAATGGAATTTTTATAATTATGTATCTGTTTTAGTTTTTTCTTATTTCAGGATGCATTGCCCACCCTCATGCATGATATGATCTTTCTCACCGTGCAGTGAAAAAAATTTCTGTGTTTATTTCTTTCCGTGAATGATTTAAAAAAACAAAAATTAGGTTTTTATTATAGACTAAAGACACCGTTTGGGAACATTCCTAAAATATTTATTTTTTTTTTTGTTAAAATTTAATATGTTTTATATGTTTTAAATCGTTTTGATATATTAATGTTAAAAATAATTTTTAAAAAATAAAAAAATATTATTAATATGTATTTCAGTATAAAAAATTATTTA